>Ga0116168_1000228_pt1 | contig 59311 bp, 49 predicted proteins | sample AD_UKC129_MetaG_FD_89795 | JGI IMG/M metagenome (GOLD analysis project Ga0116168, IMG submission 89795) | Active sludge microbial communities of municipal wastewater-treating anaerobic digesters from Canada - AD_UKC129_MetaG | ecosystem: Engineered > Bioreactor > Anaerobic > Digestate | place... | reverse complement strand
CGCTTCGCTCCGGCCTCCCTGCATCCCCCTTCTCAAAGACCAACGCAAAGGCACAACTGCAAACATGAAGGGGACATTTTCTCCTGAGTCGAAACGGGGACATTTCTAAAGAGTTTTGACATACGTTCGCGAGCACGACTGGCTCCAGGAAGCCACCCAGGCCGGCCAGGAAGCCGTGGCCAAACTCAAGGCCAGGCCCGTGGAACCCGGCAAGTACGACCTCGTCCTGCACCCGTCCCATCTCTGGCTGACCATTCACGAGTCGGTCGGTCATCCGACGGAACTGGATCGCGCGTTGTGGTGGGAGGCAAACTACGCGGGCACCAGCTTCATCACGCCGGACAAGACCGGCAAACTCCAGTTTGGCTCGAAGATTGTGAACTTCTTCGCCGACCGCACCCAGCCGTCCGGGCTCGCGACCGTGGCCTACGACGACGAAGGCGTGCCCGCGCAGCGGTGGGATATCGTCAAGGACGGGATTTTTGTGGATTGGCAGACGACGCGCGACCTGGCGCCGTTGATCGGGCGCAAGCAGTCGTACGGCTGCCTGCATGCGGACAGTTGGGGCAGTGTTCCGTTCCCGCGCATGCCCAATATCTCGTTGCAGCCGGGGAAGGAGCCGCTGACGCTGGACGATCTCGTGCGCGACGTGAGCAAAGGGATCCTGATCTACGGCAACGGCAGCTTTTCGATCGACCAGCAGCGCTACAACTTCCAGTTCGGAGGCCAGACCTTCTGGGAGATCCGGGACGGCAAAGTGACCGGCATGTTGCGGGACGTCGCCTACCAGTCGCGCACAACGGATTTCTGGAACGCCTGCGACGGTTTGGGCGGCCCCGATACCTATCGGCTGGGCGGCGCGTTCAACGACGGCAAGGGCGAACCCACTCAATCCAACGCCGTGAGCCACGGTTGCCCGGTCGCCCGGTTCCGCGAGATCAATGTTCTCAACACCAACGCGCGGCGCGCCTGAACGAGTATGTTGCTGAGCGAACGAGAGGCCCGCCGGATCACCCGCAAGCTGTTGAGCTGCACCACGGCCGACGATGCCGTCGTTCATGTCAACAGCGAGTCGTTGTCGCACCTCCGCTTCGCCGCGAACGCGTTCACCACCAGCGGCGTTCGGGAGAATGTCACGGCGCAGATCACGGTCTGGATCGATCGCAAACGCGGATCTGCGTCCGTCAACGAACTGGACGACGCCTCGTTGCGGGCGGCGGTGGGACGGGCGGAGGATCTGGCCCGCGTATCGCCCATCGACGTGGAATACCTTCCAACCCTCGGGCCGCAGAAGTATCGGCCTGTTAAAGGGTATGCGGAAGCCACCGCCAGGATCGCGCCTGAAGACCGCGGCAGGACCGTGAACCAGGCCATCGAAGCCTGCGAGAAGGCAAAGGTGATCGGGGCCGGGTTCTACCAGGTTGGCGCCGCCGCAAGCGCCATGGCGACAAAGAACGGCAATTTCAGCTACGAACGCTCGACGATCGTCAGCTTTGCCATGACGGCACGGACGCCGGACGGCGGCAGCTCCGGTTACTTCCTGAGGAATCACTTCGACGTCACGAAATTCGACCCGAAGCGTGTGATCGAGGAGGCGATCCGCAAGGCACTGGAATCGCGCGAACCGCGCACGCTCGACGCCGGCGTGTATCCCGTGATCCTGGAACCGCAGGCGGTGGCCGACCTCACCGGCGGTTTCCTGATGTCGTCATTCGACGCCCGCCGGGCCGACGAGGGGCGCAGTGCGTTCTCCGCGCCCGGGGGCAAGACCCGGCTCGGCGAGAAGGTGTTTGACGGCCGCCTCAACATTTACAGCGATCCATGGCACCCGCTGGTCCCGGGATCGCAGGAGGCCCAGGACGGGTTGCCCGCCGAAATGCTGTACCTGGTCCGGAACGGCGTCGTCGAGAATCTCGTCTATTCGCGGTTCTGGGCGCAGAAAACCGGCAAGGCACCCACCCCCGGGCCGGTGAATACCCTGATCGAAAGCAGCGGTCCGACCTCCTCCCTCGCGGAAATGATCCGGAGCATGGATCGCGGGCTTCTGGTGAGCCGGTTCTGGTACATCCGGATGGTGGATCCGCGGACCGTGCTGCTCACAGGATTGACCCGGGACGGCGTCTGGCTTGTGGAAAACGGGAGAATTGCCTGTCCGGTGCGTAATTTTCGGTTTAACCAGAGCATCATCGAGATGCTGGCGGACGGGAACATCGACCTGATAGGTGCTTCGGAGCGCGCGGGCGGTTCGGAGAGCCAGGGCCGCGCCGCCGGCCTGTTCCCTCCTCTCAAACTGCGGGCGTTCCACTTCACTTCCCAATCCGAAGCCGTTTGAGGCTGTTTTCAGGGCGTTTTGAGTCGTGGCGGACGTCATTCACATGCTCCTCCGGACACTCCAATCCGAACGTTTTCCATTCTTGAAGGGCTGCGGGACGGAGAAACCCGGAAACATATCGCAACCGCCTGCCGTCAATAAAGTGATGAACCTCTCTCGACAGTAGCGTTCTATCTGCTAGGTTTCGGCCAGATGACAGCTCGTAACAAAATGACCGGGATTTCGCGGATCGAGCAGCCGGAGAAGCGGACCTTCGGTTACTTCGTCCGGTTGCAATGGAAGGGCAAGATCTACAACGGCTTCTTCCCCGACAAACGCCATGGTGGCAAGAAACGGGCGCTGGAAGCCGCGCAGAAGTTCTATCGCAAGCTGTTGCGTGAACACGGCCCTCGCACCTGGCACCGCGGACCCCGCAAGAAGAAGAAGCAAAGAACCCGGAGTTGAAGCCCGAGCGCACGCGTGAATTCAGGCGCGACCCGGACTTCAGGCCGTATCCGGCCCTTTTTGTATTCCGGTCCCGGGGGGTCTTCCCTTGTTCGGCCGACACACATGCAGCCGGGCGCAATGCATGGCTGTATTACTTCACACTTGTGAGCAACCCTTCTGCCCCGAACTGAACTCATTCCGGCGGAACCCGTTCCAACGGCTCACAGTATCTCCGGCTGCGCCATCTCGGGATCCACCCCGAGCTCGCGGATGGCCCGGGCCACCACGTCCCGGCCGATCCGGTTCTTCTCAGCCAGCGCATACAGGGTCGCAATGGCAGTGTGCTCGGCATCCACCCCGAAGAACCGACGCAGCCGCTGCCGCGTGTCGCTGCGGCCAAAACCATCCGTGCCAAGCGTCATCAGTCCGCCCGGCGCCCACGGCGCAATCTGGTCGGGAACCGCGCGGATGCTGTCCGATACCGCAACGAACACGCCCTTTTCTTTGGCCAGCGTGTTCTCGAGGTACGAACGCCGCGGCGATTCCGTCGGATGGAGCATGTTCCAGCGTTTGCACTGAATCGTCTCGTTGCGCAGCCGCTTGTAACTCGTCGCGCTCCACACGTCGGCGGAGACATTATAGCGTTCCGCCAGAATCTGTTGCGCGCGCAATGCCTGGTTGATCAAAGGGCCGCTTCCAAGGATGTGCGCCTTGTGCTCGCAACCGTCCGGCCCTTTCTTGAACCGGTACAGCCCCCGCAGAATCCCCTCCTGCACGCCTTCCGGCATCGGCGGCATTGTGTAGTTCTCGTTGTACAACGTGAGGTAGTAGAAGATCTCCTCGCCATCGACGAACATCCGCTTCATCCCGTCCACGATGATCACCGCCACCTCGTACGCAAACGCAGGATCGTATGCCATCACGGTCGGGATCGTGCTCATGAGAAGGTGGCTGTGCCCGTCCTCGTGCTGAAGACCCTCGCCGTTCAACGTGGTCCGCCCCGCCGTGGCGCCCAGGAGAAAGCCTTTCGCCCGGATGTCCCCCGCCAGCCACATCAGGTCGCCGACCCGCTGGAACCCGAACATCGAGTAGTAGATGTAAAACGGTATCATCGGCTCCGCCAGCGATGCGTAACTCGTAGCCGTCGCAATGAAGGACGACATGGCGCCCGCTTCTGTAATCCCTTCCTCGAGGATCTGCCCGTCTTTGGCCTCGTGATAGTAAAGCAATGACTTGATGTCCACCGGCTCGTACAACTGGCCTTTCGACGAGTAAATGCCGATCTCGCGGAACAACGCGTCCAGCCCGAACGTGCGCGCCTCGTCGGGAATGATCGGCACGATGCGCTTTCCGATCGCCTTGTTGCGCAGCAACGTGCTCAGCAGCCGCACAAACGCCATCGTCGTGGACACCTCGAGCAATCCCGATCCCTTGAAAAACTCGGTAAAGGCATTGAGTCCCGGGATCTCGAGAGGCTTGAAGTTCACCTTGCGCTCCGGAAGGAAGCCGCCCAGGGCCTTCCGCCGCTCCATGAGATACTTCGTTTCCGGGCTGTTCTCGTCGGGACGATAGAACGGCGTCTCGGCAATCACATCGTCGCTGATCGGGATATTGAACCGCGCGCGAAACTCGCGCAGTTCCTTCTCGTTCATCTTCTTCTGCTGATGCGAGATATTGCGCCCTTCCCCGGCTTCGCCAAGGCCGTAGCCCTTGATGGTTTTTGCCAGAATCACCGTGGGTTGCCCCTTGTGCTCGAAGGCGGCCTTATACGCCGCATACACCTTCCGCGTGTCGTGCCCGCCCCGCGCCAGTTTCCGAATCTGGTCGTCCGTCAGGTGGTTCACGAGTTTCAACAACTCCGGATACTTTCCGAAGAAATGCTTCCGCGTGTAGCTGCCGGGCTCCACCGAATACTTCTGGTAATCGCCGTCCACGGCCTCCTCCATCCGCTTCACCAGCAGCCCGGTCGTGTCGCGCGCCAGCAAATCGTCCCAGTCCGATCCCCAGATCACCTTGATCACATTCCAGCCTGCGCCGCGGAACAACGCCTCGAGTTCCTGGATGATCTTGCCGTTGCCGCGCACCGGCCCGTCCAGGCGCTGGAGATTGCAGTTGATCACCCAGATCAGGTTGTCCAGGTTCTCGCGCGACGCCAGCGTGATCGAGCCCAGCGTCTCCGGCTCGTCGCATTCGCCGTCGCCCAGAAACGCCCAGACCTTCGGTTCCTCGCCTTTCAGCACGCCTCGCGCCTGCAAGTACCGGTTGAACCGCGCCTGGTAGATGGACAGCAACGGCGCCAGCCCCATCGATACCGTCGGGAACTGCCAGAAGTGCGGCATGAGGTACGGATGCGGATACGATGACAGCCCGCCGCCTTCGGCCAGCTCCTGCCGGAAGTTCTGCAGATGATGCTCGTCCAGCCGGCGCTCCAGAAACGCGCGCGCATAAATACCCGGAACGCCGTGCCCCTGGAAATAGATCATGTCGCCGACGAACTTCTCCGTCCGCCCGCGGAAGAAATGGTTGAACCCCACCTCGTAGAGCGTGGCCGCCGAGGCGTACGTCGAGATGTGCCCGCCCAGCCCCTTGTGCTGGCGGTTCGCATTCACCACCATCGCCATCGCGTTCCAGCGGATGTAGCTCTTGATCCGCCGCTCCATCTCCCAGTCGCCCGGAAACTCCGGCTGCCTGTCAACGGGGATGGTGTTCACGTACGGCGTGCTGACGGTCGCCGGCGCGGGGACACCCGCCGCGCGCAACCGTTCCGTCACGCTGGCAAGAAATTCCTTCGTCTTCTCGGGGCCCCGCTGCGTCAGAGTGGCTTCCAGCAGCGTCTCCAACGATTCCAGCATCGTGTCTCCGTCGCGCGCGGTCGATCGCGCGCCGCCGCGGGATGGGGTCTTTTCTTTTTTCTGCGCTTTCGTTTTATTAATCATGTTGGTCCGGACAAAATCCGTTCAGAGCGTGCACTACAACACAGTAAGTCCTGCCTGATGCCAGTCAAATACACGATAGGCCATCTGGATCTCACGCTCCCCCTGCCGGCGGAAAACCTGGCCTGCGACGAAGCCCTGCTCGAGGCCTGCGAGCACGAGCCATGGAACGAGGTGCTGCGCTTCTGGGAATCGCCGCAACCGTTCGTCGTCGTCGGCTACGCCAACTCCGTCGCCCGAGAGGTCAACGTCGCCGCCTGCACGGCCCGCGGCATTCCGATCCTCAGGCGCTGTTCCGGCGGCGGCGCCGTCGTCCAGGGACCGGGTTGCCTCAATTATTCATTGATCCTGCGCATCAACCCGGACGGGCCGCTCCGCAATATCACCGCCACCAACCGCCATATCATGGAAGTCAACCGCGCCGCCATCGCAGATCTCCTCGAACGCCCCGTCGCCATCAACGGACACACGGACCTGACCCTCGGCGGCCTCAAGTTCTCCGGCAATTCCCAGCGCCGCCGCCAGAAGGCCCTGTTATTCCACGGATCGTTCCTGCTGAACTTCGACCTCGATCTCATCTCCGAACTCCTGCCGCAACCGTCCAAAGAGCCCGAATACCGCAAGGGCCGCGAACATCGTGAGTTCGTGACGAATCTCGGCCTTCCGGCAGATGTGGTCAAGGCCGCTCTGCGCGATGCGTGGAATGCGCGAACGCCGGTGGAGCAGGTTCCCTACCCCGCCATTGCAGCATTGGCGCGCGAACGCTACGCCAGCGACGCGTGGAACTTCAAGTCCTGACATGCGCGACGCCGTCGCGCACTTTGCTGTCGCCTGCCGCGTCTTTCGGGCCTATGCTCGAACATCCAAATGTCGATGCATGACCGTTCATGAAACCGTGTTTTCGATCCGCTTCCTTCCTGATCGCTATGTGCGCCGCCGCGTTGCCCTCCAACGCGGGCAGCAACACCGACCTCGTCCGCCAGCTCAATCGCGCCTTCGTCGATGTCGCCCGCACCGTTTCTCCCTCGGTCGTTGTCATCACCGCCACCCAACGGCCTGTGTTCATGGACACGGATGTCGGAAGCGAACCTCGAGAATCGGATCCGCTCGACTTCTGGCGGCGCTTCAACCGGCAGTTCGATGAGGAACCCTTCCAGGGACAGGGTTCCGGCGTGATCATCCGCAAGGACGGCTACATCCTGACCAATCGTCACGTCGTTGAAGATGCGGATCGCATCGATGTGCGCCTGCTGGACGGGCGCACGTTTCGGGCCCGGCTTCAGGGCGTGGACCGTCAATCGGACGTCGCCGTCATCAAGATCGACGCGGACGATCTGCCGGTTGCCCGGTTTGGCGACTCCTCCAAAGTGCAGGTGGGCGAGTTTGCCATCGCGATCGGCGCTCCGTTCAATCTCGAGTACAGCGTGACGTTCGGGCACATCAGCGCCACCAGCCGCGGCAACATCATTCCGTCATTTATGGGCGGCCATACCATGGACCAGGATTTCATCCAGACCGACGCCAACATCAATCCGGGAAACAGCGGCGGTCCGCTCGTCAACATCGACGGCGAAGTCATCGGCATCAACACGCTGATCCGCGGGCTGCGGTCCGGCATCGGCTTTGCCATCCCGAGCAACCTGGCTCGCGAGATCGCGGAGAAGCTGATCGCCGAGGGCCGTTTTCGTCGCGTCTGGCTCGGGTTGGAGATCCACGCATTGCGCGACGACCCGGACTACCGGGCGTTGCTCGAAGGAATCGATTCGGGTGTGGTGATCAAGTCGATCCTGCGCAATGGTCCCTCGGCGAAATCCGACCTGCGGCCCGGCGACGTGATCCGGTCTGTCGAAGGAACTCGCGTTGCAACCCCGCAGGAATTGCGGAGCGCCATCCGATCCAAATCCGCCGGCAAACCGCTGCGGCTCGATGTGTTCCGTGACGGGAAGAACCTTGCCGTCACGGTTGAACCAGCCGAGTATCCGGAACCTGCCGCGGAACCCCGCGCGTCCGGAGCTCCCGGAAAAGAGTCGGCATCACCGAACTTCGGCATCAAGGTGCAGACGCTTGACTCGGAGACGGCGGCCCAGTTCGGCCTGACCGCCCGCGCCGGAGTCGTGGTCACAGCCGTCGAGCCCCGGAGCCCTGCCGCCAACAGGCGCATTCGGCGCGGAGACGTCATTGTTGCCGTGTCGCGCCAGCCCGTGGCGAACGAGCAGGAATTCACGAACGCGCTGGCGCGCGCGGGCGCCGGCCCGGTCTTCATCGAGCTGATCAGCGATGGCAATCCGACCTTCGAAGTGCTGAAGCGCTCCGACGAATAGCCTTACAGCTCGAGGTCCATGTCCGTCACCGCTCCAAGCGAAGCGCTCGTCACAGTGTGCGCGTACTTGGCCAGGACACCGCGCGTGTAACGCGGCGCCGGCCGTGTCCACGCCTTCTTCCGCTTCCTCAGCTCGGCCGCGGAGACGTGCAACGTCATTTCACGCTTCACGGCGTCGATCGTGATTTCGTCCCCGTTCTTCACCAGGGCAATCGGTCCGCCCACGTAGGCTTCGGGCGTGACGTGTCCGACGACGAATCCGTGGCTGCCGCCGCTAAACCGGCCGTCGGTGATCAGCGCGACGTCCTTGCCCAACCCCTTCCCCATGATGGCGCTCGTGGGCGACAGCATTTCGCGCATGCCCGGTCCGCCTCGCGGCCCTTCATACCGGATGACCACCACGTGACCGGCCTTCACCGTTCCATCCAGAATCGCGTGCAAGGCGGTCTCCTCGCTGTTGAACACGATGGCCTTGCCGGTGAAGCGCAATCCTTCCTTGCCCGAGATCTTGGCGACGGCGCCTTCCGGCGCCAGGTTGCCGCGGAGAATCACCAGGTGGCTGTCCTTCTTGATCGGTTTGTCGAACGGCTGAACGATCGTCTGCCCTTTCGGATACGGCTTCACACCTTTCAGCGTCTCCGCCAGCGTCTCGCCCGTCACGGTCAGACAATCGCCATGCAACAGGCCGCGATCCAGCAGCTCCTTCATCAACGGACGGATGCCGCCGATGGCAACGAGCTCGGACATCAAATGCCTGCCGCTCGGCTTGAGATCCGCCAGCACCGGCACCCGCTTGCCCACGCGCGTGAAGTCGTCGAGCGTCAGCTTCACTTTCGCCGCATGCGCAATGGCCAGCAGGTGCAGCACGGCGTTGGTCGAGCCGCCCAGGGCAATCACCACCGTGATCGCGTTTTCAAACGCCTTCTTCGTCATGATGTCGCGCGGGCGGATGCCCAGCTTCAGCATGTTCACCACCGCGGCGCCCGCGCGGCGGCAATCGTCCTTCTTCGCGTCGGAAATCGCATTCTGCGCCGAACTGTTCGGCAGGCTCATTCCCAGCGCTTCAATCGCCGAGGCCATGGTGTTCGCCGTGTACATGCCGCCGCACGAACCGGCGCCGGGGATCGCGCACGACTCAATCTGCTGCAAACCGGCGTTATCCAGTTTGCGATTGGCATGCGCGCCCACCGCCTCAAACACGGACACAATATCCAGCTTGCGCGAGGCGTCTCCGGTCAGGCACCCCGGAAGAATCGTCCCGCCGTACACGAACACCGACGGCCGGTTCAACCGCGCCATCGCGATCAGCGACCCGGGCATGTTCTTGTCGCAACCGCCGATCGCCACAAACCCGTCCATCCCTTCCGCCCCCACCACCGCCTCAATCGAATCCGCAATCACTTCGCGGGACACGAGCGAATATTTCATTCCCTCCGTGCCCATGGAAATGCCATCGGAAACGGTGATGGTGTTGAACACGATCGCCTTTCCGCCGCCCGCATTGGCGCCGGCCTCGGCTTCGCGCGCCAACTGGTCGATGTGCATGTTGCACGGCGTGACCATGCTCCAGGTCGACGCGATGCCGATAATCGGCTTCTTGAAATCTTCGGGCTTGAACCCGACGGGATACAACATCGCCCGCGCGGGCGCGCGCTCGGGTCCGTCGAGCAGAATGCTCGAATACGGACGCAGCGAATCCTGTTTCGTGGCTTTGCCGTTTCGTTTCGAGTGGCCGGACAACGTCTTTTTCATCGAGGGGGAAGTGTTGCCGAAAACACGCTTCCGGGCAAGACAAGGGCGCGGGGATTTGTCGGAGACTATGGGGTTCTCCCCTGGAACCTCCGCGGGTGCCAACCCCGGAAACAGGAAACCACGCCGAGCCGAACCTTCCCCTTGAACCGGCACAGCGATGATCGGCTCCCCGGAAGGAGCGTGGCCCGGAAACATCACAACGCCGGGATCGTCAACTTCCAACTGAGTCGGCGTCGCATAAAGCGGATTTCCGGCCGGATCAATGACGGTGGGAGTGAACACTACCAGAAGCGTCTCGCGTTCACCGGGCTCTTTCTCCCCTTCCCGCCATCGACCGACGTCGGCAATGCTCTGCGTGAGCAATAGAAGGCATCCGGGCGGAACGCTGATCGGGTCTTTTACCAGGAAAACAAGTTCATCGGGAGCAATTGCCAGGTCCGGCAGCACGACCGCCCCTTGTTCAACTGGGTCGATGTCGTCGGGGAGATCGGGAGCAGGCGATACCAGGAGCCTCTCAACAACAACACTCTCCGAGTTGGTCGCGGTCCTCGCGATGATATCCAGGGAGACGGCTCGTTTCGCGGGATCCGCCACGATTTGTGCCTGCCTTCCACTCAGTGTTGTCACCTGGCTTTCACTGATGTGCACTCCCTTTGCTCTCAGCGACTCGTCATCCCCTTCGAGGCCCATGCTCCGCATGATGGTTTCGAGCTGCTCCTGAGGGAGCAGGCCTGTGGAGGGGGCACCGGGCATCCGGTTCGCCGATCCGACGATCATTTTGGCTTTGAAGTGGATCTGGCCAGGCGCCGGTTCTTCTTCGCCAGGCTCAGCAGGCAATACCATCGCGGCTGATTCAACCTCTCGTTCCGCCTGTTCCCTCCGCAAGCGCCCAACCTCCGCCCGCAACCGCAGCAACTCCCGCGAATCGGCGCGCACACGCGCCAGTTCCTCTTCCAATCCGCTCAACCGCTCGTTCTCCTCAGCCAACCTCGCCACTGCAGCCCTCTGTTCTTCAAGCTGTGCACGCACCTCGCGCAGCTCACGTTCCGTGCTCGATCTCGATAGCGTCACCATCACCAGCCCGGCAATCAGCGGCACCATCACAAACGCCGTCTTCGCTGGCGTCAGCGGAAATACACTCCAGGCCACGCCAGCCGCCTTGGCGTTGCCGGCCAGCGCTCCTGAAACCAGTGAACCCGCCCAACCCGCCGGCGCCGACTGCACCGCATTGGCCATCAGCACCGCAGACAACGTCCCCGTCGCCGTATGCACGCCGCGCGCCGACAGCCACTCCCGCAACCGCTCCAGCGCCCGCGACACACGCTTCTGCGCGGCGTCCTCGCTGATGCCCAACGCCGCCCCCACGTCCGCAAGACTTCGGTTCCCGAAGAACCGCATCAAAAGCGCATTCCGATCGTCCTCACCCAGGCTCGCAATCGCTTCGTCCAGTTTCGGACCGATCGCGTTCCAGTCATCGACGGGTTTGTCTGAAGGCTCGAACAGTTCCATGGCCCGCCTTTCGCGTTGAAGCCGGCGCTGGTCCGCGCGCTGTTGTTCCAGGGCCGTCAGGCGCGAAGCTCGATGCAACCAGCCGATCAACACGGTCCCTCCTGGCAAACCGCCCGCCTTCCGCGCCAGATCGACGAACACCGTCTGGGCAACGTCGCGCGCCTCCGATTCATTGCCCAGTTGGCGCACCGCCACCGAATACACCATGTCCGCGTACCGGCGCACGATTTCCCCGAACGCCGCCTCCGATCGCCGGTCCGTGTATTCGCGCAACAACTCCGCATCGCTCTTCTGTTGCATGCTGCTATCTAACTGCCGCCGATCGGAAAATCCGACAGAAATCGGTGAAGGAAAGTGAGAGAACGCTCAATGCCGCCGGCTGCCAACGGCGCCAATAGCCGCCCGAACGAGCGCATCCAACTGCCGAACGCTGTGCTCGCTGGAAATCGCGAACCGGAAACAGCCGCTCTCGGGCCCGCCCGGATACCTGATGAAAGGCGGCAGGATGCCCGCCGCCAGCAGGTGCCGTTTCAACCGCATCGCCTCGGCATGACTTCGCGGCATCACCGCGACAATCGGTCCCGGCGCTTCCGGCACGCGCATGCCGCCTTTCCGCAAACCCTCCCTCACGTGCTGCACATTCCGAAAGAGTCGTTGGCGCATGGCTCGGTCGCGCGCGACCACTTTGAGCGCCGCCACAGCCGCATTCGCCAGCGGCAACGGCATCGGCGTGCTGCCGATCAGCATTCGGCTCTTGTCGAACATCCGCTTCCGCAGCGCGGCCGTGCCCAATATCGCCCCGCCGAACACACCAAATGCCTTGCTCAGCGTGACGCATCGAATAACGCGCCGATCATTCACGCCTTCCAGCTCGGCCGTTCCGCGCCCGTTCCGCCCCAGCACCCCCGCCCCATGCGCGTCGTCCACCAGCATCCATCCATCGCGCGGAAGCCTTCTCAAATACTCCTTCAACGGAGCCGCCAAACCGGACTGCGAGAACAATCCGTCCGTCAGCACGATCAAGCGCGTTCCCTGGCCGCAGCGTCGAATGGTTTGCGCGAGATCCTCCGGGTCGCGATGCCGGAAACGCAGGATCGGACAGTCCATGAGCAGCGCGGCATCCTGCAAGGCGGCGTGCGCGCGTTCATCAATGAGAACGTGCGAAAAATTTCCCGCCAACGCCTGCGCAACGGTCAGGGTCGCGACGTAACCATCGGAAACCACCAGCGCAGCCTGAACACGAAAGAACTTCACCAGCTCCTTCTCGAGCGTCGAATAGATCCGATGATGCCCGGTCGTGACCCGCGACGCGGCCACGTTCAAGCCGAACCGGTCCAGGCCCGCGCGCATCGCGTCGAGCACCGCCGGATGGCTGGAAAGCCGATAGTAATCGCAGCCGGAGAAGCAGGAGAGCCTGCGGCCCCGATGCAGCACAAAGGTGCGATCGACCTGCTGCAATGGCTCGGCCTCAGTCATTCAGGTTTCTGTCAACACACGCGCTCACGCGTGCCGTCACAGCCCCGGCGCCACGTTGCCCGGCGGCACGGTGAACTGGACGATGTCCCCCGGTTGAAGCGGAACATCCCGGCCTTCGAGCAACCGCTCGGGATCCACGTGAATTTCTTCAGTGTTTCGCCGGATGGTAATGCGCGCGGGATCATACGGCGAGTTGTAGGACGCCACGACAATAGCGCGCGCCAATGTCATTCCGGGCTCGAAGGGGATCACCGGCAGATCAACCGGGCCGATGAACGTGATGGCCCCGGGAATACTCTGCTGCTGCTGGTGCGCCTGGGCGATGGCGTCGCGCTGCCCGGCAAGGTACGCCTGCCGCGCCAGCTCGCGAGCCTTCGCACGCGACATGCAGCCGGACAGGGCCGCAATCACGAGCAACCCTGCCACTGGGATCAACCGTCTCATCCACAAACCCCGGCTGCTTGCCGGGCTTTGAAAAGTCACGTCGATTCGCGAGTTGTTGTGCAACTCCAAACGCGCTCGCATGAACTCCTACTCCAGCTTCTTCAGAATCTTTTCCCAGCCGCCTTCCACAGGCTCGATTTCGATCCGCTCGCCAGGCCTGGGCGCCGTCACCGGCGGAGGGGCGGACGGTTTCGCAGGCTTGGCCTTCGGCGCCACGGGCGGCAGCGGGGCACTCGCCATCTCCACTTCCTCGCTCTCGGCCGATTCGCCCGCCTGCGGGATGTGCCACGTCTTCCGACTGTCGAGCCAGTTCCGATACCGCTGGAACGTCCACATCCCATGGTCCGCCCCGGTCTCCAGCGCCGACGGGATCTTAAAGAAGTCCCGGTTGCGAATAAAGTTCTTGATCGCGTGCGTGGCAATCAACACCTCGCACTCGGGCACGCGGATGTTCAATTCCGGGCGAAAATGCAGCCGCTGCGAAATCACCGCGATCAGCGAATCCGCCAGTTGCGAGCAGACCGCGCTCTGGATTTCCGCCGGGAACGCCGATGCCACGCGCTGCACGGCCTCCGCGCACGTGGACGAATGCACGGTGGCGAGCACGAGGTGTCCGGTCTCGGACGCGCTCAACGTGAGGCGCATCGTCTCCGGATCGCGCATCTCGCCGACCATGAGCACGTCGGGATCCTCGCGCAGCGCATCCAGCAGCGCCTGCTCAAAGCTCGGCGTGTCGCGCCCGACTTCGCGCTGCCGGATGTAGGCCTTGCGCGGACGGAACGTGTATTCGATGGGACTCTCAATCGTCAGGATGTGCCGGGTCTCGGTCAGGTTGATCTCCTGAATGAACGCCGCGAGAGTCGAGGACTTGCCCGAGCCCGTGGGCCCGCTGACGAGGATCAGTCCGTGCTGATGCGCCACGAGCTTTTTGAAATCCGGATGCAGGTTGAGCTTGTCGATCGTGGCCTGAAACGACGACAGCAGGCGGATGGCAAAGCCGATGCCGCGCGCGGTGTGGAACACATTGAAGCGACAGCGAACACCGCGAAGCGCGCGCGACAGGTCCGCCGACCGGCGGGAAATAAAGTCCGCCCAATGTTCCTCGGGAATGACCTGATGTGCGAATTCGAGCAGAGTGGCGGATGGGAGGGGTTCACCGAGCGGACGCAGTGTCCCGCGAATTCGCATTGCCGGGGGCAGCCCGGGTTCGAGGTGCAGGTCACTCGCGCCTTCCTGGTGGGCCGCCGCGATCAATTGTTCCAAGGTCATAGGCGAAAATCTAAAGCACGCTTTGTGAAACACAAACACAGATCCATGGTTGCGAACGGTCGTCCCCTCCGGGAAAACGGGTGCGAACCGAACGGGCATCCGTCCGCACCCATCCATCGTCAATCGCAAATCACAATTCGCCGATGATCGGTGCGACTACGGACTGGTCTCGTTCAAAATGTTGCCTTTGAGTTCTTTTCCATTTGAAAACAAACAGGCGGATCGGATAAACACTGCGTCGCTAAGCCCGGCCCTCCGATTGTTCCAGTCTGAGATCCGCAGCTTGCATCAACCGTCGCCATCAAATCGGTGGCTTGCTGTGGCTCCTGGAATGGCGCTTGTCGAAAGGATCACACTTGAAAAATCGCAGGTCGCCCGAAAATCGCGCCTCAGGGGTGCTGGCCCGAATCCGTTTCCTGAGTTTCTGTCTTTGCTCCGCCGCGCACGCCAACGCGCAATGGGATGAACGCTTCGGTTTCCCCGGCGGCCTCTACCCCACCATCAATGGCAAGGTCCGCGCCTTTGCCGCCTCTTCAACCGGCATGTTCATCGGCGGAACGTTCGATTCCGTCGGCGGCGTCCCCGGCACGGCCGGATCGCTCTCGGTCAGCAACATCGCCCATTGGAACGGGCGCGGTTGGCAAGCCGTCGGCGCCGGGCTGTCCGAACCCTTGAGTGGAATTTCGGTGAGCGTCAATGCCATCGTCGTGCAAGGCACAAACGTTTACGTCGGCGGCAACTTCAGGCGCGCCGGCGGCATTCTGGTCAACGGCATCGCGCGTTGGGACGGACAAAACTGGCACCCGCTCGGCACGGGCATTTCCATGGAGGGTCAGTCTATGTGGGCGGGAGCTTTACCACCGCCGGCTCCACCGCAGCCAACGCCATCGCTCGATGGGACGGCGCCGACTGGTCTGCCGTCGCGAACAACGCCATCCTGTCCGGCGGCTTCGTGAACACCATCCACGTGCACGGCGGCCAATGTACGCCGGCGGGTTGTTCGTCATCTTCCAGCTTCCGAACCTCCTCCAGAATCTGGCAATGCTCAATGGCGACGCCTGGGAACCATTGGGTTCCGGCATTACGGGCCAGCAGGTCAATGCCCTCGTATCCATGGGGAGCGACTTGATCGTGGGCGCCTATTTCTCCGAAACCGGAGGCAATCCGGCTTCGGGTGTTGCTCGCTGGAACGGCTCCGCCTGGTCTCCGCTCGGAGCCGGCGTCTCCGCGGGACTGCTCGATGGCGTCCATGCAATGGCCGTGGACGGCGAGACATTGTATGTCACCGGATACTTCACGACAGCGGGTGACAGCCCGGCGAACGCCATCGCCAAATGGGAAAACGGAGCATGGTCCACCCTCGGCGACGGCATCTCGTCTGCCATCGGCGAAGTGTTCCTCCGCGGGCGCGGCCACGCGTTGGCCGTCCGTGAAGGCCGCCTCTACGTCGGCGGTGAATTCAGTCGCGCCGGCCCGTTGTCAATCAACAACGTGGCAATGTGGGACGGGACCCACTGGCTGCCCCTCGGCGCCGGAGTGTCAGGAAGCGTCCTGGCCATCGCTCAGAGCGGAAGCGACCTGTATGTCGGCGGAATATTTGAAACCGCCGGAGGCGCGATCGCAAACTCGATCGCCTGCTGGGACGGAATGCGGTGGCAGACGCTCGGCAGCGGTGTTGCGTCCGGTGCAATCGTGGGACAGGTCCACGCCATCGCTGTCCACGGCGAGAACGTGTACGCCGGAGGCGTGTTCACTTCCGCCGGGGGAATCAGCGCCGCAAACGTCGCCCGCTGGGACGGGCAGGCATGGTCCGCTTTGGGCGGAGGCCTGACCGGATTCGCCGCCGTCGTCCGCGCGCTGGCCGTGGACGCCAACGGCAACCTGTACGCGGCGGGATTCTTCAATTCGGCCGGCGGTGTTTCCGTGTCTGGCATCGCGAAATGGAACGGTACCTCATGGGAAGACGTGGGCGGCGGGCTTCACGCCGATGGCGGACAGGGCGAAGGACGCGCGCTGCTCCTTATTGGCGACGACCTCTATGTGGGCGGCGTCTTCAACTTCGTCGGATCCGAAAACATCACGGGATTGGCCAAGTGGGACGGCGCCGCGTGGTCCAGCGTGGGCAGCGGCGTCAACGCCACCGTTCTGGCTCTCGCCCGCGAAGGCGGAGACCTGTATGCCGGCGGATTCTTCACAGAAGCCGGCGGCGCCGCCGCCAATCGCATTGCGCGGTGGACCGGCAGTCAATGGCAGGCATTCGGCACCGGCCTCGGCGAAGAACCGGGTGAGTTCGTCGCGGCGATCTCCGTTCATGCCGGCAATGTGTATGCCGGAGGCGTGTTCACGAACACTGCCGGCACGGAGCTGAATCATTTGGCCGTGTGGAACGGCACCGCCTGGGAATCACTCGGCGGCGGCACTGCGGCGGGATCACCCCCGGCGGTGTACGCCCTCGAGGCAACGGAAGAGAATGTTTTCGTCGGCGGAACCTTTCAAAGCGCCGGCGGCATTCCGTCGCTCGCATTTGCCGCCTGGCAACTCCAGACGCAACCGCGCCCCACCCTGAGCCTCAAAGTCGAGGGCAGCGTTCTCACCGTGCAATGGACGAGCGAACCCGGAGCCACCTATCAGGTCGTGACCGCGCCGCGTCTTGGACAGCCCTTTCAGCCGCTCGGCGATCCAGTGGTCTCAACCGGCAATACAACCACTGCCACATTCCCCCTTGAAGGCGAATCCGGCTTCTTCGCGCTCGAAAAAGTGGACTAATCAGAACCTCTCGAGGCGCTCTCAAGCCATTGCCATTCAACCGTTTGCAACCCTTTGTTGCATATGCAACAAAAGTTCGTCATCCCTCAGGGACAACGCAACTGACAGTCTATCAGGCGTTTGCAACCTTTTGTTGTATATGCAACAAAAAGTTGGTCGGGGGAGGGATGATCGCTAACAGCTCGTGGGGACTTCGTGCAGCACCTCGACGCAGTGCGGGATGGCGCCGACCACAAACCCGAGGCATTCCACCGCGCCGCTGGGTTTGCCCGGCAGACAGATCACCAGCGTTTTCTCCACGACCGCCGCGAGGTTGCGCGACAGGATCGCGTTGGGGGTGATCTTCATGGACTCGTATCGCATCACTTCGCCGAAGCCTGGCAGTTCGCGCACGGCGATTTCGCGCACGGCTTCCGGCGTGACGTCGCGCAAGGCCACCCCGGTGCCGCCGGTCGTGAGGATCAAATGACAGCCTTTCGCGATCAGCTCGCGAATGGCGCGCTGAATGTCCCGTTTGTCGTCCGGGACAAGCGTCTCACCCAGAACTTTCCAGCCGTAACCTTCAGACGCCTTTTTCAAGGCCGGTCCGCCGAGGTCGTCGTACAGTCCCCGTGACGCACGATCCGAAATGGTGATAATGCCGACCTGGATGTTCATTGTTTCGTCTTGGAAACCAATTTGATGGCGGAGATCACCATCTTTTTGTCCACCGCCTTGCACATGTCGTAGATCGTCAGCGCGGCGACGGACACGGCCGTGAGGGCTTCCATCTCTACCCCGGTCTGCGCCGCCGTGCGCGCCGTCGCCGTGACCACGATTCGATCGCGCGTGCGGGGGAAGTCGAAGTCCACCTGGCAATGGGTGAGGGGCAGCGGATGGCAGAGCGGGATCAGGTCGCCGGTCTTCTTGGCCGCGAGGATTCCGGCGAGGCGCGCCGTGGCGAGGACGTTGCCTTTGGCGACCTTCTGCGATCGGACCAGGGCCAAAGTCGCCTTCTGCAATCGGATCTCGCCGCGCGCGACGGCTTCGCGGTGCTGCACGGGTTTGGAGGACACGTCCACCATGCGCGCGGCGCCGCGGGCATCGATGTGCGTGAGTTTTTTCATAAGGACTGCATCCAGCGTTTCACGGCCGATCGAATCTGTTCGCCGGCGTTCAGTTCCGGTTTCACAAAACGCGGTGTGAACCATGGGAACGTGCCGATCAGATCGTGCGTGACCAGGATCTGTCCGTCGCAATCCGGTCCCGAACCGATACCGATGGTGGGAATGGGCACGGCTGCGGTGATTTCCTTTGCCACCGCGGGGGTGACGAGTTCGAGGACGATGGCGAAAGCGCCGGCTTCGGCAAGCGCCGCCGCGTCCTCCAGCAGCCGGGCGCGGCCGTCGGCGTCGCGGCCCTTGATCCGGTATTTCCCGCCTTCTTCGAGCACATGCTGGGGCAGCATGCCGATATGCCCCATGAACGGAATTCCGGCGGAGACGATGGCGCGCACCCGGGCGGCGATGTCGCGTCCGCCCTCGGCTTTGACGTAATCTGCGCCTGCGTCCACGAGGCGCCGTGCATTGTGCAGCGCTTCCTCGGGAGTTTCGTAGCTGTGATACGGGAGATCGGCGCCGAACAATGCGCGCGGACGGCATCTGGCTACGGCTCGCGTGTGATGCTCCATGTCGGCCATGGTGACGTGGGTGGTATCCGGATAGCCGAGGACGACCATGCCGAGAGAATCGCCGACCAGAAGGAGCGGCACGCCCGCTTCATCCAGCAGCCTGGCCATTGGATAATCGTACGCCGTCAGCGCAGCGATCTTTTTACCGCGCGCCTTCATCGAGCGGATGGTATCAACGGTGATCCTGGGCGAAGTCATTTTCCTGTGAAGCTGGCGAGCAGTTCCTCGGGCGTGCACGTGGCCGTGCCGACCTTGCCGACGACGATTCCGGCGGCGTGATTGGCAATCACCGCGGCTTCGAGCGCGCCTGCGCCGGCGGCGATGGCCATGGTGAAGATTGCGATCACGGTGTCGCCCGCGCCCGACACGTCGAACACTTCCTGCGCCACGGTGGGGATGTGAACCGGCTCGTCGTTGCGCCGGCACAGGAGCATTCCCTGCTCGCCCAGGGTGATCAACAGGACCGCGGGCCGCAACTCAGCGAGCAGCCGCCGCGCGGCCTGCATGAGGTTTGCGTCCGCCAGCGGGTTCGGCGCGCGCGTCTCGTCATGCAAGCGGGCAAGCTCGAACGCTTCTTTCCGGTTCGGCGTGATCAGCGAAAGGTTGTTCAGGTTCAGGTTGTGCACCGGTTTCGGGTCCAGGCTGAGCCAGACTCCGTGGCTGCGGCAAAGCCGTTTGATTTCGTCCAGTAACGGCTGGGTCACGACGCCCTTGCCGTAGTCGCCCACGATTACGGCGTCGGCTCGTCTCAATTCGCGCCGGAAACGATCGAGAAGCTGCCGCACCTTGTCGGGGGCGAGTCCATCGCGGGACTCGCGATCGATCCGCACGACCTGTTGTTTGTGAGCCACGATGCGGGTCTTGAGGCTGGTGGCGCGGGCGGCGTGGTTGAGGACGCCGCTGCAGCCGATGCCCTGCAGTCGCAGAAGCTTCCGAAGCTGATCCGCCGCGGGGTCGGTTCCGATCGTGCCGAACAGTTCGGCGCGGACGCCGAACGGCGTGAGGTTGCGCGCCACGTTGGCCGCGCCGCCCGGCATGAAGCTTTCGCTTTCGAATTCCACGACGGGCACCGGTGCTTCTGGCGAGATGCGGGCCACGCTTCCCCAGATGAACTGGTCCAGCATCAGGTCGCCGACAACGAGAATGCGCGTGCGGCCGGCTTTCTGAAGGATCTGCCGGAGACGCGCGAGAAAGGAGCGGTTGGGCTTCATGGAAGGTTCAATCTGAATGTCGAGCAGCGGTTCCCCGGTTCTCCCCTTCCCTTGCTTTCAGGCGAAGAGCAGCGGCGGACGGCGTAAGGACAAGCGCGTTCATCCGATCAATCCAGAAATGCCGTCAGCGGGCTGGTGGGGCTGGCAAGCGCGCTCTCCGGCGCCAGGCCGGATTCGAACGCGGCGCGGCCCGCTTCCACCGCCATGCGGAACGCGTTGGCCATCCGGTTGGGGTCCGCCGCCACCGCGATCGCTGTGTTCACCAGGACGGCGTCGGCGCCCATTTCCATTGCTTCGGCGGCGTGGCTTGGCGCGCCGAGGCCGGCGTCCACCACGACGGGAACGGTGGCCTGTTCGATGATGATGGCGATCTGGTCGCGTGTCTGAATGCCGCGGTTCGAGCCGATGGGCGATCCCAGGGGCATGACGGTGGCGACGCCGACGTCCTGAAGACGCCGCGCCAGGACGGGATCGGCGTTGATGTAGGGCAGGACGGTGAAACCTTCTTTCACCAGCATTTCGGCGGCTTTCAGGGTCTCGACCGGATCGGGGAGGAGGTAGCGCGGATCGGGGTGGATTTCGAGTTTGATCCATTTCGGCAACCCGGCGGCGGCGGCGAGCCGGGCGAGGCGCACTGCTTCTTCCGCGTTCATCGCGCCGCTGGTGTTGGGCAGCAGCAGATACTTCTCGCGGTCAATGAAGTCGAGAATGTTGGCAAAGGGATCGTTGCGCCCGCTCAGGTCGGCGCGCCGCAGCGCTACCGTTACCATTTCGGCGCCGCTCGCCGCCAGCGCGTCACGCATCGCCTCGGGCGACGAGAATTTTCCCGTGCCGAGGATCAGGCGCGAACGAAAGGTTCGTCCGGCGATGGTCAACAACTGTTCCGCAGAAGACATCGCGGCTCATGTTGGAGCCCATCGGGGCATTTGTCGAGCGGGAGCAATGTCGTGGAGCGTGACGGCGGCCCGGTTTTTGTCGGCGCAGATGAGGAGGAAAGGAGCGTTTCAGGGCAGCTCGCCGGCCGCGATGCATCCGCTGTAATACTGCGCCTGCGCCTCCAGGCACAGCGGAAGGCCGAGCGAGGGCCACACGTCAATCAGCGCCCATTCCAGCACCTCGGAAGGGTCCTGCTCTCTTCGCGGAGAGATGAATTTCCGGGATTCGGTTTCCTCGAGCGAAAAGCTGTCGAGCAGCAGCCACGCGTAATAAAGGCGCTTGTAGAGGAAGAATCGCTCGTCGTCCGACATCTCCGGCCACCCGCCGCCGCGGACGAAAATGCGGATGGCGGCGTCCACCATTGGACGCGAGTGGCGTTCCCGCTCTTTGAACTGCTGCATGAGATCGTCCGGGTCTCTCGCGAATGGATTGACGGCTTCGAGTTCGGGCGGCGTCCATCGGCGCCATTCCGCCTCGAGTTGCTGAGCAAATTTCCGCCAGCTCATACTGTTTCCCATGATTGCATGTTTCGACTCCCTTTGGCGGCGTTACGAATAACCAGAGTGCCTGCGGAAGCCCACGTTTGTATGGTCCATCCAGTCGGCTTTCGACAATGGGGCGGGCACCCCAGACTCGCGAAATCGACACGATCTGCTTTTAAAAAAAATGCCCGGACAAGACGCGGTCCGGTAAAGCAGCCGTTCGTTCGTCGCCGTTCCGTCTTTCTGACAAAATCTGAAAAAATTGTCCTGACGTTCGGGCCGCGTTCGTCATAGGGTTAAAGCGACCACTAGTCAAGGGCGCACACAAGAACTATGAGCACACAATCCCAGAATGGTTACATGTTGATTTTCCGCGGCACCGATTGGTATCGGGGTTTGTCGCCGGAACAGATGCAGCGCGTGGCGGACGAGTGGATGGCGTGGTTCAGACGCCTGACGGAGGAAGGCACCGCCATCGCCGGCAACCCGCTGGAGAACGAGGGAAAGATCATTTCAGGCCGCAACGGCGTGGTGTCCGACGGTCCCTTCGCCGAATCAAAGGAAACCATCGGCGGGTATTTCCTCCTCAAGGTGAAAACCTTCGACGAAGCCGTGGCGATCGGCCGGCAATGCCCGGGATTGCCCTACGGAATACGCGTCGAGGTGCGGCCGGTGGCCGCAGAATGCCCCATTCACAGCGAACTGGCCGCCAGGGAACAATTCGCAGCGAGATAAATCCCGCGGCCGGGGCAGTCCGCTTTCACACAAGAGCGGCGCGCCGCGCGCGCAAACAAGGAAGAATTGGATATGGCAAGCTATGTGGACGGGTTCGTTCTGCCGATTCCCAAACGGAATGTCGCCGCATACCGGCGCATCGCGCAGAAGGCGGCCAAAATCTGGAAGGAACACGGCGCGCTCGATTACCGGGAATGCGTGGGTGACGACCTCAACGTCAAGGTGTGCAAGCCGTTCCCGCGCGGCATCAAGACCAAACCCGGCGAGACCGTCGTTTTCGCCTACATCGTTTACAAGTCGCGGGCGCATCGCGACCGGGTCAACAAGAAGGTGATGAACGATCCACGGATCGCGAAGATATGTGATCCGAAGGATATGCCGTTTGATCCGGCGCGAATGCTGGACGGCGGGTTCAAGACCATCGCGGAGGTGTGACGGCGGGGCTGTGACGCGCGCATGAACCTGCTCGTCGGCACCAGCGGCTATTCCTACAAGGAGTGGAAGGGCGCCTTCTATCCTGAAGATCTGCCGGAGAAGCAAATGCTCCGTTTCTACGGCGAGCAGTTTCGCACGGTCGAAATCAACAACACGTTCTACCGCATGCCGAGCGCTTCCGTCCTTGAGGCATGGGCGCGGGAAGTGCCGGCCGGCTTTCGTTTCGTGCTGAAGGCGCCGCAGCGAATCACCCATGTTCAACGGTTGAAGGACGCCGGTGATTCGCTGACGTACCTGCTGAAGACGGCGGAAGTCCTGAAGGAACGCCTCGGTCCCCTGCTCTTCCAGTTGCCGCCGTATCTGAAAAAGGACGCGCCGCGGCTGCGCGAGTTCCTGGAGTTGCTTCCCAAAGAACCCCGCGCCGCGTTTGAGTTTCGACATCAGTCGTGGTTCGACGACGACATCTTCGGCCTGCTTCGCGATCATCAGGCCGTGCTGTGCATCGCCGAAGCCGAGAACGAACTCGCGATCCCGTGTGTGTCCACGGCTGACTGGGGTTACCTGCGCCTGCGCCGTCCGGACTACGGCGACCGGGAATTGAGCAACTGGATCGAGCGGGTACGCGGACAGAATTGGCGAGAGGTCTTCGTCTTCTTCAAGCACGAAGAGGAAGGCAAAGGGCCGCAGATGGCCAGGAGATTCCTGGAACTGGCCGGCGCGCCCGATTTCCAAGAATGACGGTGCGCCGGAGGTTCCCTCCTGCAACCGGGCTGCTATGGTATCGTGCCGGCAAATGGCATCGCGACACTCACAGGTCGCCCGAGTGGGCAAACGACAGGTCGAGGTTTCCAATCTCGACAAGGCCCTGTTCCCGTCGGATCACATCCTCAAGGCGCACCTGATCGAGTATTACCTGAAGGTTGCTCCCACCCTTCTCGCCCATGCCCGCGGCCGGCCGCTTTCGCTTGTCCGTTACCCCGACGGCATCGGGGGCGAGTCGTTCTTCCAGAAGAACCGTCCCGGGTGGGCGCCCGAATGGATCGAACACGTCACACTGGGCGAGCAGGAAAGCGACTACGTGATCGTGACGGAAGAAGCCTCCCTGGTCTGGCTCGCCAACCTGGCCTGCATCGAACTGCACCAGATGCACTCGCGCGCGCCGCACTTCGACAGGCCCGACTATGTCGCGTACGACTTCGACCCGCCGGACGGTTTTCCGTTTGCAAAAGTCGCGGAACTGGCATTGGAGTTCAAAACGCATCTTGAAAGGTTCGGATACCATCCGTTCGTGAAAACGACCGGGCGAAAGGGGTTGCACATCCTGACGCCGATCGAACCCAGGTGGGACTTTCACGAAGCGTTTGAAGCCGCCAGGGCCGTCGCGCAACCGTTCGTCGAGTCGCACGCATCCCTGACCCTTCAGATCAAGAAGGACCAGCGCAAGGGGCGCGTGCTGCTGGACATCTACCGCAATCGCTCGTCCCAGACCATTGTCGCCGCGTACAGCGTTCGCGGGCTCCCGAGGGCGCCCGTTTCCACGCCATTGACCTGGGCCGAGCTCGATGCGGGCGTGGATCCGGGTGAGTTCAATCTTCGAACCTTGCCGGATCGCCTGGCCCGCGATGGCGACCCGTGGGAAGCCTTCAGCGCGTACGCAACAGCACTTCACACGAAGCCGGCTGCCAAACGGGCGCGAAAGTCCCTGAAACCCGCGCGCACCTACAAGACACGCGAGCAACTCGCCGCCTACTCCGCCAAACGCAGCTTCGAGAGAACACCCGAACCGCCGGCCGACAAGCCCGTCCCCTCCGGCGCGGGCAACGCATTTGTCATCCATCGCCATCACGCCTCAAGGCTGCATTACGACCTGCGACTGGAACGCGACGGCGTGCTCAGGTCGTGGGCGGTCCCCAAAGGACTGCCGCCCCGGCCCGGCATCAAGCGCCTCGCGGTCAACGTCGAGGATCATCCCCTGGAGTATGTCGATTTTGAAGGCGCCATTCCGAGAGGCGAGTACGGCGGCGGCATGATGTGGAAATTCGCCCGGGGCCGATACGAGATCACGAAGGAGAAAGCGGATGGGTTCTACTTCCGCCTCCACTCCCGCGAGCTGGACGGCGAATATCGCATGCACCGCACGAAGGAGAATCAATGGCTGCTTGAACGCGTTGACACCCCGCCATCGGATCCGGTGCGCGAATTCGTCGCCCCGATGCTCGCCCGGGCCGCCGACCGGGTGCCGCGCGCGGACCACATCTTCGAAGTCAAATGGGACGGTATCCGCGCCATGATTTCGCTCGACGAAGGCGCGGTCCGGATCCGCGGTCGCAACGGGATTGATATCACAGAACAGTTCCCCGAATTGCTGATTCCGGAGCAGGCGTTCCGGGCGGCGTCTGCTTTGTTTGACGGTGAAATCGTCTGCCTGAATGCCGATGGCAGGCCGAACTTCAGAGATGTGATTTTCCGGATGCAACAGCGCAGCGAAGGCGCGATCGGACGCGCGCGAGTGAAGCATCCCGCCGTTTGTTATCTGTTCGACTGTCTTTACCTGGATGGACGGGCTGTGATGAACGAGCCGCTGGTTCGCCGGCGCGAGTGGCTGGAGGATGCCCTTCGGGACAACCCCGCCTATCGGGTCAGCCAGGCGATGGAGGAAGGCGAAACGTTCTTCGAAGCGGTGCGGGAGATGGGGCTGGAAGGCATGATGGCCAAGCAACGCACCGGCCCGTATCTGCCGGGCAAACGCAGCGATTGCTGGCTGAAACTCAAAACCCGGCGCACCATGGAATGCGTCATCATCGGGTACACCCGCGGAAAGGGTGACCGCGAGAAGACGTTCGGCGCTCTTCACATCGCCCGTTGGAAGGGTCCGGAGCTGGAATACCTGGGCAAGGTGGGAGGCGGCTTTGACGAGACCTCGCTGGCGGCCGTCTGGGGAGATTTAAGGAAATTGACGCCTGGCATAAGGCCTGTTAAAGACAGGCTGGGTGATGGGGCCGGGACGGTCTGGGTTGAACCCAGGCTGGTGTGTGAAGTTCAGTTCTCCTCGATCACGAGCGATGGCCGGTTGCGCGAGCCCGTGTTTCTGAGAATGCGCCCGGATTTGATGAATGCAACCATAACGACCTGATTTATGAGATCGATCTGGAAGGGCCACATTCAGTTCTCGCTCGTCACGATCCCCATCCGCATTTACAACGCGGTGGACACGCAGGAGACAATCCGTTTCAACCAGTTGCACAAGGAGGATCACGGCGCGGTCGGCTACGAGAAGAAGTGCAAGAAATGCTCCAGGACGCTGACCAACGAGGAGATCGTCAAGGGCTACCAGTTCGAACCCGAGCAGTATGTCATCGTGTCGGCCGAGGATCTTGCGAAGATCAAGCTCAAGAGCACCAGGGTCATTGAAATCCAGGGATTCATCGACGCTTCAGAAGTGGACACGCTGTTGTATGAAGCGCCGTATTTCGCCGGGCCGGACGGGTCGGTTGCCACCAAGGCCTATTCCCTCCTGAGCGAAGCGCTCGCCGCCAGCGGCAAGGTCGGTCTGGGCAAGGTTGTGCTGCGTGACCGCGAGGAGGTGCTGCTGATCGCGCCGAAAAACGGAGGCCTCGTGCTCCACAAGCTGCGGCACCCGAACGAGGTCAGAAGGATCGAGGACGTTCCCCAGCTCGAGAAGAAGGAGGTCAGCAAGGATGAATTGAAGCTTTCCATCAGCCTCGTGGAATCGATGACCTCCAGCCTCAAAGAGATGGACCTCACCGACCGGTATCGCGACGCGTTGCGCGCACTGATCGACGCGAAGATCAGCGGCCGCGAAGTGGTCAGCGCGCCGGAAGAGGAGAAGCCGGTGGTGGACATCATGACGGCGCTGCGCCAGAGCATCGAACGGACGAAAGCGCAGAAGAAGCCGATGGAAAAGGCGAAGGGCGAGAAGAAACAGGCGGCCGAAGGCAAACCCGCGAAACAGAGAAAGATCACCTAGTCCGGGCTCCGGACCGTCAGGGTTGTTGCGCCGGTTGTTGTCAGAGGACGGTTGCTTTGAGTTCACAGCTTCGGTTCAATGGCTGCCGCTGTGAAACACTCTGAAGTCGCATGGGACAGATCGTAAAATTCCCGGTTCAAGCCTCGAAACTCGGCTACACGCGCGCGCGGAAGCGCGGCCGGGGAATCGATCCCAACCAGCTCGACCTGTTCCCTTCCCCCGGCGCTCAGATTCTCGAATTCACCCCTGCTGCGGGCTGGTTCGAGCAGGCTCTCGCGCTGGACGAACGCGGCGATGCGCGAGCCGCGGAGTTTTATCTCAAAGCGATCGAGCAGGAGGATTGCGTCGCGGACGCCTGGTGCAATCTGGGGATTCTCGAGTCGCGAAACGGAAACACCATCCGGGCCTTCGACTGCTTCACCTGCTCGCTGAAACACAACCCGCGGCACTTCGAGGCTCATTACAACCTTGGAAATCTCTACTTCGACGCGAACGATTTCCGGCTTGCCCAACTGCACTACGAACTTGCGGTCGAGGTAAATCCTTCCTTCGCCAACGCGTATTTCAACCTCGCTCTGGTGCACGCGATCCATCACGACCCTGCGGCGGCGGTCCGGGTCCTTTCCCGCTACCAGGAACTGGTTCCCGTCGAGGAAGCGCGCAACGCCGCGCGATTGCTGGAAGACCTGAAGGAATCCATCGCCGCAGTCCGGTCCCGTTCCAGCCGCACGGCGCCGCAAGTCTGACGCAACCTCTGCGATCAGATCGGAGCACGGAGCCACGCGGCAGAAGACGGAGTTGAACGAGAAAAATGGTCGGGGCGGCGAGATTTGAACTCGCGACCTCTTGCACCCCAAGCAAGCGCGCTAGCCAGGCTACGCTACGCCCCGAACCATTCGGCCGGTGAACCGGCGAGGCCACACACTATGCCGCGTGTCCTTCCCCGAAACAACTTCAAAACGCAGGATCGGGGGCTGCCACGGATTGTCCTGCTCTTCCTTTAGCCGCCGGCTTCTGGTATTCGGTGCCCCGTGGATACCACGAACATCTTCGACTATCCGCTCCCGATGGCGGAGACGCAGAACCTCTTCACCCGAAGTCTCCTGGTGATTGTGTTCGCCGTTGCGGCGCACGTGCTGGTCTGGCTTGTGCGTTCCGGGTCCGACTGGCTGATCCGAAAGAGCGCGGCGCGCAAGACGCCCGTCGGCTTCGTCACCCAGCAGCCGAAGTTCATTACGTTCACCGGGCTGATTGCGAGCGCGGTGACCTTCGCCATCTACTTCGTCGCGGTGGGATACCTGCTCAAATACACCTTCAACATCAACCTCGCGACGTACCTTGCGACGGCGTCGGTGATCGGACTGGCGGTCGGGTTCGGTTCCCAGGGACTGGTGCAGGACGTGGTGACGAGCCTGACGCTGATTGTGTCGGACACGCTCGACGTGGGCGACGTGATCGAAGTGGCGGGCCAGGTGGGCCGCGTGGAGAAGGTCGGGCTGCGTTTCACGGAACTGTCGAACCTGTTTCATCAGCAGGTGTTCGTGCCTAATCGAATGATCGCGAACATCGGGCGCTTTCCCCTGGGCGGCATTTATGCCTACGCGGATGTTCAGATTCCTTCCGGTGCCGACCCCGCGCAGGTGCAGGAGGAAGTGAATCGCATCGCGCACGGGGTGTGGACGCAATTCAGCGCAATCATCCTGTCCGAGCCTCGCGTGTTTGATGCCGCGTCGGCCGGAGACGGCGAGTGGAAGTATTTTCGGACGCGATTCAAGATCTGGCCCGGGCAGGGCGCGTTGATTGAGACGACATTCCGCCAGCGCGTCGTGGCGGCGATGAAACGATTCGATCCCGCGTATGCGGACTGGATGGTGTCGGTGACGTATCGCGCGACGCTCAGCTCGGGCGGTTGAGAACGGAGCGTTACGGCACGCGGAAAGGAAGAAGAGGCAGAGCGGCGGGTGTCGAACTCAGGGTGTCGAACTTTGCCTTGACAACGGGCCGCGTCGCAAGCTGCAATACGACGCGTGTTCCCGTTTGCATTATCCGTGATGCGAAGCGAAGCCACCAGACCGGGATCCGTTTGCCCCACCAACGGCCGCGCTCCAGCATCCAGTTCTCCATCCGAACACTGATCAACCACAACATCAAAGCAGCATGAATATCCGAAAAGACGGTATCGCTCCCAATGCGGGGCGACTCTTGTGGGCAGGCTTCGTCGCCATTCTCGCAGCTGGAACGGGATTCGGGGTCCGCGGTGGGATTCTGGCGAACTGGGGTGCCGAGTTCGGTTTCACCGGCGCCGAACTCGGGGTTATCACCGGAGCGGGTCTGACCGGATTTTGTTTCGGGATTATTATTGGCGGGATTGTCTGCGACAAACTGGGCTATGGCAAACTGGTGGTGGCGGCATTCGCACTGCATGTGATTTCGGCGTTCATCACGTTCGCGGCGATGCCTGACCAGGCGCGGACGGTTGCTTTCAACCTCCTGTATTGGGGCACCTTCATCTTTTCCGTTGCCAATGGAACTCTCGAGGCCGTCGCGAATCCTCTCGTGGCAACGCTCTTCCCGAACAATCGCACGCATTACCTGAACATTCTGCACGCAAGCTGGCCTGCCGGACTGGTGCTGGGCGGCGCCATTGGCTGGTTCCTCGGCGAGAAGCTCGGCTGGCACTGGAAATGGCAGCTGGGCCTGTTTCTCCTCCCGACGGTGCTCTACGGAATCATGTTCCTTGGCCAGCACATGCCGAAATCCGAAGCCTCTCAAAAAGGCCTCAAACTGGGCGAGATGTTCAAGGATGTGGGGATTCTGGGCGCTCTCGTGGTGTGCTTCCTGCTGGCGCTGTTCTTCAACGACATCCTGTCCCTTCTCCTCAAGGACGCGCCCACTGCGGCCGCGACGATTGCCTATGTCATTGCCGGCGCGCTGCTCATTTCCGTCGGCGTTCTCACACGATTTTCGCTGGGTGCGTTTCTCCTGTTCGTGCTCTTTGTAACTCATGCGCTCCTGGGAGCGGTCGAGCTGGGCACGGACGGCTGGATCCAGAACATCACCGGAAACATCCTCACTCCCGCCCAGGGCAAGATTCTGTTCGTCTTTACGTCGGCCGTGATGTTTGGGCTCCGCTTCTGTGCGGACTTTATCGAGAAGAAGCTGGGGCTTTCGCCGATCGGCATTCTGTTGACCTGCGCCATTCTGGCGACGGGCGGATTGCTCCTGACCAGCCGGATTGAAACGTTCGCCGGCGCCATGCTTGCGTTGCTGGTGTATGCCGTGGGCAAGACGTTCTTCTGGCCCACGATGCTCGCGGTGGCCAGCGACCGGTTCCCGCGCACCGGCGCCATCGCCATCAGCATCATGGGCGGCATCGGGATGATGTCGGCCGGCATGATCGGCGGGCCGGGCCTGGGTTATGCCAAGGACCGCTTCGCCAGCGCCGAGCTCGAGAGAACCGCGCCCGAAGTGTACGCGGAATACAAAGTCGATGAGCCCAAGGGATGGCTGTTCTTCAAAAAGGTCAGCGCCATTGACGGCAAGAAGCTTGGTGAAGTGCAGGAGAATCTCAAGCGCGGCCGCGCCATCGTTGAGAAACAGGGGTTCAATGCGAGCGCGGCCATCGCCACGCTCTCACGCGAGCAACAGGCGGTTGCCCAGGCGAGCATCCAGGGCGACCGCAAGACGCTGGTGGCGGACGCGTTCATTCCGGCCACGATGGCCGTGATCTACCTGGGGCTGTTGATCTATTTCAAATCGATCGGCGGTTACAGGCCCGTCCATCTCGTCGGCACCGATGCCGCCGGTGCTGCGGCTCCGGAACCGGCCAAGACAGTCTGAGACCGCGTCGTGCCGGTGGCCGCAGGCGGTGCGTGGTTCGAATCGCGCCATGAGCGAGCGCCGTTGTGCGATCAGGTGAGAATCCCGCACGGCGCGCAGACGGGAGTCCTTCTTTTCTTTCGCGGCGCGGCATCGGGACCGGCATGGCAGTTTTGTCCATGCATTTCCCGATGACGCGCTTCCGGGGACGCAGAAATCTGAAACCTTTTCCCGCTCCGGTGCGTCCGTTGACACAACCCTATGGCAATCGCGCGAGCGAGCGTTTGAAACGGAACAGGCCCGTGTGTATTTCGAGTCTTCCAGGAACAGGCAGGTCGGCAGATAACCGTTGCGCTGCGCGCGCTCTTTCAGCCAGAATCCGTCAACCCATCAGAACTGAACCAGAAGCACTGCATTCATCCATTCACGCATGAGCAAAAAGTTCAATATCGCGGTCATTGGCCTTGGTTTCGGAGCGGAGTTCATCCCGATCTGGCAGAAGCATCCTCACACCCGGTGTTACGCCATTTGCCAGCGCAATGCCGAAAAGCTGAACAACGTGGGCGATTACTTCGGCGTTGAAAGGCGCTACACCGATTACAGGCAGTTGCTCAAGGATCCGGCGATCGACGCCGTTCACATCAATTCGCCCATTCCGGACCACGCCTGGATGAGCATCGCCGCACTCAAGGCCGGCAAGCACGTGGCCTGCACCGTGCCGACGGCAACCAGCATCGCCGACTGCCGCAAGATCGTCGATCTCGTGAAAAAAACCGGGCTCAAATACATGATGATGGAAACCGTTGTGTATGCCCGCGAATACCTGTTCATGAAGGAACTGCTCGACCGCGGTGAGCTCGGGAAACTGCAGTTTGTGCAGGCGACGCACCAGCAGGACATGGACGGCTGGCCGAACTACTGGCCCGGGTTGCCGCCGATGTGGTATGCGACGCATTGCGTGGGCCCGGTGGCCGGCCTCATTGGACGCCCGGCCGAATACGTGTCGTGTTTCGGATCCGGCACCATCCGCAAGGAACTCATTCGCAAATACCGTTCCCCATTCGCCGTCGAGTCGGCCCATATCCGGTTTCGGGGAACGGACGTGAGCGCGCGCATCATCCGCAGTCTCTTTGACACGGCGCGGCAGTATCGGGAGAGCATCGACGTTTACGGGAGCAAGAAATCCATCGAATGGCCGCTCATTGAGCATGAACCCCTCGTGATGCACACGGCGAAGCTGCCCGAGCCGAAGATTCCGAAGCTGGTGAAGGCGCCGGACTATGCGAAACGCCTTCCGAAGAGCATCGCGCAATACACGACGCGGGGCGTTTACGACGCCTCGAAGAAGACGCACTTGAGCTTCACGCAGGGCAGCGGTCACGGCGGCAGCCACCCGCATCTGGCCCATGAGTTTGCCATGGCGCTGGTGGAAGACCGCGATCCATTCCCGAACGCCCGGCAATCGGCGAACTGGACCTGCGTGGGACTGTGTGCCCATCAATCCGCATTGCAGGGCGGCAAGATCGTCAAACTTCCCGATTTCACCCTCTGACCGTTCGCAACACAGGAATCGCATGAAACGCCTGACCCCCTTCCTGTTCATTGCGACGCTGGCGGCCGCGCTGTCCGGAGCGCCTTCGGGCGCGGCGGCCGCCGACTGGACCAATGCGCCGCTGCGCGTCCTGTTCCTTGGCGATCGCGCCGGCCATCGTCCGGCTCAGCGCTTTGCCATCCTCGAACCGGTGCTGGCTCAGCGCGGGATTGAAATGACCTACACGGAATCGATGAGCGACTTCAATCCGGAGCGGCTGGCGGAGGTGGACTGTGTGTTGATCTACGCGAACGTCACGCGCATTTCACCGGAGCAGGAAAAGGCGCTGCTGGATTTTGTGAGCGCCGGGGGCGGCCTCGTGCCGATTCACTGCGCGAGCTATTGCTTCCACAACTCCTCCAACTACATCGCGCTGGTGGGCGCCCAGTTCCTCCGGCACGGAACGGGCGTGTTCAAGGAAACCATAGTGAACCCCGATCACCCCATCATGCAGGGCCTGGAACCGATCGAGAGCTGGGACGAAACCTACGTGCATCACCGGCACAACACGGACCGCGTGGTGCTGGCCGAGCGCCGCGATGACCAGGGAGCCGAACCGTGGACGTGGGTTCGCGAGCATGGGAAAGGGCGGGTTTTCTACACCGCATGGGGCCATGACCAGCGCACCTGGAATCATCCGGGATTCCAGACGCTCGTCGAGCGCGGCATCCGTTGGGCATCCGCCAACGCGCCTCGGCGGGCAACATCCAAAAACTGAACTGTTCTGTACAGCCGTTCGTTCATTGCCGACTGAATTGAAACCGCAGCGAATCCTTGTTCTCACGTGAAACGCGTACTTGTCTTGTTGACGGCGGGACTGATGAGTCTCAGCGCCCTCGCGGCCGCTCCCGAACCCCTGCATATCCTGTATCTCGGCCCGGTCGATGTCGGCAGCCGAAGGGGCGGCGGCTCGCGCACGAACTACGCCTATCTGCCGGGCCAGACCCTCGCGCCCGAGGCGATCTATTTCGACCATCTCTCCGAGTTGGCGCATCTCACCGAACAGTATCTGAGGCATTTCGACGCCGTTGTGCAGGTGATGCCCGACGCCGAAATCGACGCGACGCACCGGAGAATGCTCGACGCGTTCAGAGCCTCGGGCCGAGGAGTGCTGCGGTATGCCGAACGTCCGGGAGACGCGACGTTGCGCCAGGCCGTGCTCGACAACGTTCCCCGGCAGGCGAGAGCGGCATGGGAAGCGTTTGTGGCCTCCCGCCCTCCCCTTCGGCGGCTGCCGGGAGACGTTCCAAACTACGAGCAGCGGCCCGAGCCGGTTCCGTTTCAGGCCCCGTTGCGGCCCGAAGACAGCATGCGCTACACGCAGGTCCCGGCTGACTTTGAACTGCAGCTCTTTGCCGCGGAACCGGACGTGCTGAAGCCCATCTACATGGCCTGGGACGAGCGTGGGCGCGCCTGGATTGTCGAAGCGCGCGATTACCCGCACGGTCTCGTGAACGAGGGAGAGCCCGGCGAGTCCTGCATCAAGATCTGCGAGGACACCAACGGTGACGGAAGAGCCGACAAATTCACCGTCTTCGCCGACAAGCTGAACCTGGCGACGGCACTTGTCTTTGTGAATGACGGCATCATCGTTTCTGAAGCCCGCCACATGGTTTTCTTGAAGGATACCAATGGCGACGACAAAGCGGACGTGCGCCACACGCTTCTTCCCGGCTGGGGCATCCACGACACGCACGCCATGCAGAGCAATCTTGGACGCGGGTTCGACAACTGGCTGTATGGCGCGGTGGGTTACTCGAACTTTCGAGGCGTCGTGGGCGGACGCGAACTGCAGTTCGGGCAGGGCATTTTCCGCTTCAAAGCGGACAGTTCCGCACTGGAATTCCTCTACCAGTTCAACAACAACACCTGGGGCTTTGGTCAGAATGCGTATGGCGATGTGTTCGGTTCTACGGCCAACGGAAACCCGACGTTCTACGGTTATCTTCCGGCAACCATCGTGAATCCGACGCAGCCCGGAACCGGGCGGCGCGGCCGGCGCGGTGGCGCAAACGCCGCGGACGACGGCCAGCCTCAGATCCGCCGCCTGCCCTCTGCCCGCTCGCTGGCGCCGGGCATGCGCATGCATCCCAACACGCCGAATGTCCGCATGGTGGACAACTTCGGCGGCTACACCGCCGGCGCCGGACACGCGTTCATGGTGAGCGACGCCCTCCCCGCCCGCCTGCACGGCAAGGCCCTGGTCAACGAACCCACCGCCAAACTCATCGGCATCATGGATATTCGGCCCGACGGCGGCGGATATGAAGCCCGCGACGGTTTCAACTTCCTCGCGAGCACCGACGAATGGATGTCGCCGATCTTCTCCGACGTTGGCCCTGACGGCGCGGTGTGGGTGATTGATTTCTACAGCTTCGTGATCCAGCACAATCCGACGCCCAATCCGCGAGCGGGGGGCATTGAGGCCAGAACCGGCCCCGGGGGAGCGTACATCACCGAAAACGATCTCCGCGACCGGACGCATGGCCGCATCTACCGCGTTGTCTGGAAGGACGGTCCGCGCAGCCCGATCCGGTCGCTGGCCGGAGCAAAAGCGCCCGAACTGGTTCAGGCGCTCGACAGCGGCAACCAGCACTGGACCCTGACAGCCCAGCGGTTGATCGTGGACAACAAAGTGACCGATGCCGTCCCCGCGCTGAGGAAGCGTGTGCAGTCCGGCAAGGGCGGCAAAGGCGCCATCCACGCGCTCTGGGCGTTGGAAGGAATTGGCGCGCTCGACAAGGCCACGCACCAGGCCGCCCTGCTCGACAAGGATCCCGCCCTGCGCCGCAACGCCATTCGCGCACTGCCGGGCAACGAATACGGACGGCAGTTGTTCTTCAGCAGCCCTGTGATCCAGGACCCGGATCTGATCACGCGCCAGGCCGCGTTCGTTAAACTCGCCCAATTCCCGACCATTCCCGAGATTCAAACCGTTGTCGCCCAGCTCGGCCGCGTGCCGGCCAACACGCAGGATCCTTACCTGAACGATTCCCTGACTCTGCTGGGCCGCATCCACAACGTCACCGGTGTCGGTGAAAACGAGGTGCAGGTCACCGCAGGCGATCCCAAGCGCGGCGAAGAACTCTTCTTCACCAGCCCGACCGCGGCGTGCGCGTCCTGCCACACTGTCGGCGGCAAAGGCGGTGTGGTGGGCCCGATTCTCGACGGGATCGCCGTCCGCAGCGACAAGGATTACATCCTGGAAAGCCTGATGGATCCCAATGCGAGAATGGCGAAAGGATACGAGCACCTCTCCATCTCCCCGATGCCGCCGCTGGGTGTTCTGCTGAACGAACAGGACCTCGCCGACATCGTGGCCTACCTCCAAACACTGACCACGCCGCCGAAGGACGGCATCACGGTCCCGGTGCAGCAGCCGAACCTGTACGAGTAACGGCCCGCGGGGTCTCGTCGGGCGCCCGACCACAACAGCGAATTCGCTGTCAGCGAAGCGTCCGCTTGAGGAATCGCAGTCCGTTCACGGCGATTTCGTCGCGCGTCGGTTCGATGCGCCGCCAGATGGCCGCTGCGCGCGCAATCACCTTCACGTCCGTCGTGAAGGATTCGATCACCACGCAACCGTTGAAGCGGATCGCTTTGAGTGCCGCGGCGATGGATTTCCAATCCGTGTGATCGCCGCCCGGCGTGCCGCGATCGCTGCCGCACGCGTGCAAATGCGCCAGATGCTTCCCGGCCTTGCGAATGGCTTCGCCAAGGTGCTTCTCCTCGATGTTCATGTGGAACGTGTCGAGGTGGAGTTTCAACGCGGGACGGTTCACGTCCCGGATCATGGCCAGCGCCTGATCGCAGGTGTTGATGAAATCCGTCTCAAACCGGTTCAACGGCTCGAGGCAAATCCGCCGTCCCCGCTTCCCGGCGTATTCGGCCAACGCCCTCAGATGTCGGACGACCGTTTGCCATTGTTTTCGGTACTCCGCGCGAGGCACGGCATCCGCGCGGCCGACCGACGAATACACCGGTCCGATGAGCGACGGGCAATCCAGCACGACCATCTGGTCGATCAACGCCTTCATGTACTTCAGCGCGTTCCGCTGTTGCTCCGCGGTGCCCCGCAGATCGCGGTCCGGGCCCAGGCAGGCGCAAACGGATCCGCAAACCAGCCCGTGCCGGTCCAGTTCCCGCCGCACATGTTTCGGATCGATGTGGGACGGGTCTTCAATCGCCAGTTCCACCGCGTCAAAGCCCCATTCTTTGAACTTCCGGAACAGGCGGGTGCTCGCGTTGGTGAACGGAGACGTGAACAGGAAGGTGTTGATGCCGAATTTCATAGTGAACGGCGTGCAGACTAATCGCAGGCCGCCTTGCGCGAAAGGCAAATCCTTCAGCGCATTCCGCTTTGTCAGCGAGGGATGAGATGAACGTTTGGCGCCTTGACCAGCGCGATCACGCGATCGCCTGGCGACAGCGCGAGTTCTTCGCAGGCCTGTTTCGTCAGCGATGCCGTCAGCAGGAAACCGCAGTCGATCTCGACTCGCATGAAAGGGCCGTCCCGGCCGATTGACCGAACGGTTCCCGCAAGATGATTGCGGGGGCTGCTCGGCCGGTCGTCGCCTTTCACCAGAATGACGTCCTCCGCGCGGATGCAGACAAAGACGTCGCGCGCGCGGGCCGAGAGATTCTGCTCCGGCGCCACGACAGTGGTGGAACCGACGGCTACCCGCACCAGGCCGTCCTGAATCTGCGCGACGCGCCCCGGTTGAATCGTTTCCACCCGCAACAATCCCGCCACGTCGAGGTTGGCGGGCCTGCTGAAGACCTCCTGGATTCCGCCCTGTTGCGCCACTTTGCCGTTCACCAGCACGACGATCGCGTCGGCGATCGTGAGCGCCTCCGACCGGTCGTGCGTCACATACAGCATCGGCACGCGGAACTCGTCGCGGATCCGGGTCAGATACGGAAGGACGCGCGCCTTCAATTTCGCGTCGAGGCTCGCCAGCGGCTCGTCCAGCAAGAGGAGCCGGGGCGATGTGAGCAATGCCCGGGCAAGTGCGACGCGCTGTTTTTCCCCGCCGGAAAGCTGCGCGATGCCGCGTTCCATCAGCGGTTGAATTTCGAGCACCTGAACAATGTGGTCGAAGCGGAACTGCCGGTTTTCGGACGCGTTCCGTCTGCAGCCGTAGAGAAGGTTTCGGCGTACCGACATGTGCGGAAACAACGCCAGGTCCTGCGGCACGTAGCCGATGCCTCTGTGGCGCGCGGGAACGCAGATCCCCTGCTCCGTGTCCGTGAGGACGCGGTCGTCCAGCCGGATGAAGGCGGATTTCGCCCGGCGCAGTCCGGCGACCAGATCCAGCAGCGACGTCTTGCCTGCGCCGGACGGGCCGAAGATCGCCGTGACGCCACCCTGGATTTCCGCATTCACCTCCAGCGAAAATCCCGTCAGCTCCAGGACGATGTTCTTCAGCATCAGCTTCACACCAGCCGTTTCCTCCTGCGCATGAGCAACTCGCTGGTCCACACAGCGGCAAAGGCGAGGCAGACGGAAATACCCAGCAGCCGAAAGGCGTCCGCGTCGCGGCCGAGCTGCACGGCCTGAAAGATCGAAAGCGACAGCGTCGAGGTTTGGCCGGGAATATTTCCGGCAACCATGATGGTTGCGCCGAACTCGCCCAGCGCGCGGGCAAATGCGAGCACCATTCCCGCCAGGATGCCGCGCATTGCGAGCGGCGCTGTAACAGTGAAGAACACCCGCACGTCGTTCGCACCCATCGTGCGGGCAATCTGCTCCAGACGCGGGTTGACTTCCTCGAAGGCGACGCGCGCCGAACGGACCAGCAGCGGGAATGACATCACGCCAAGCGCAATCAGCACGCCGCGCCAGGTGAACACGACGTCCAGGTTCAGCGTGTCATGAAGGAACCCTCCAATCGGCCCGCGGCGCCCGAACAGTTTCAACAGGATGAGACCCGTCGCCACGGGCGGCATGACCAGCGGCAGGGAGATCAGCGTTTCCACAACGGATTTCCCCCGCCATTCGTATCGAGCCAGCAACCAGGCAATCCCAAGCCCGAACGGGAGAATGACAAGGGTGCTGAGCGCCGAAACCCAGGACGTGAACCAGACGAGCTGCCACTCTTCGGGACGGATCATGCCGGGCCTCCGCGTTCCTCGTGTTCAAGAACGATGAAACCGTGAGCCGCAAAGATACTGGCGGCCTTTTCGGAGTTCAGGAAATCAAGAAACTTCTTCGCCGCCTCAGGCTGCTTCGCTTCTTTCACCAGAGCCACCGGGTAGCGAATCACCGGGCCGTCTTCGGCCGGAATTTCGAAAATCACTTTCACCCGTTTGGAAATGGCCGCGTCGGTCCTGTAAACAATGCCCGCCTCGGCATTGCCGGCCGCAACCGCCGCCAGCGCGGCGCGAACGTTCTGGGTGGGGACCACTTTGGACTCGACCGATGGCCAGAGTCTTTGCTGTTGCAGATATTCCCTGGCGTAGATCCCGGCGGGCACTGCGCTCGGTTCGGCAAGGGCCAGCCGCTTGACCTTGTCCGTCGCCAGGTCCTTCGGACTGGCAATTGCCGCGCCGTTCTCGGCGGCCACCACGATCACGAGCGCATTCGACAGCCGGTTCCTGCGAGTTGTCTTCACGATCAGTCCCTTTTTTTCGAGGCCGTTCATCTTTGCTTCATCGGCGGAAAAGAAAATGTCCGCCGGCGCGCCTTCCTCAATCTGTCGCGCCAGTTCGGCAGTTTCGCCACTGTCATAATCAGGCAGGCCCGCGATCAGCCGGTGCTGAGAGCTGCGCAGAAGGCGCAAGAGCCGTGGACATGACGCTGTCATGGTGTGACGGCATCATGTCATGTCAATTCGCTTTTTCCCGGGCAGCGTCATTCGGCGAGAACGGACCGCAGGCGGGCAAACACTTCCCTCGCGGGAATGGGCGGGCTTTGCTTTCCGCCAGCGCCGGGAACGATCAATAGCGGGTAATCCGCCGGATCCGGAATACCCCCGTGCGAGCCTTTCACCAGGGAAGCATCAAGCGGAATGACATCCAGCAACGTCCGAAATCCAAGCCGGCTCCGCAGCAGCCGGGCGGCGATCTTGAGTTTCGGCAATGAAATTGTCGGGTCGATGAAGAGTTCCACCGGGTCGTAGCCCGGTTTGCGATGGATGTCCACGCAGCGGGCGAAGTCCGGCGCGCGCCGGTCATCCGTCCAGTAGTAGTAGGTGAACCAGCTTCGCGCGTCGGCGACGGCGATGAGATCCCCGGCACGGTGATGCCGGACGCCAGCCGTCGCCTGTTCTTCCGGGCCCAAAACCCGTTCCACCCCCGGCAGCTTTTCAACGGCGATCCGCGCCTCGCCTGTCAACCCGGGATCGTTCACGTAGATATGAGCGACCTGATGGTCGGCCACGGCGAACACCTTGCTCGCGCCGCAATCGAGCAGTTCGCGTCCAAGCTCCTCCCGCACGGCGATCCAGCCGCGCTCGCGAAACAGGCGATTCAGATGAATCGGCCGGCTCACTGTGGTGATGCCGTATTCGGACAGCAGAACCACCTCGACCGACCTGCTCCGGAAGAAAGAGATGAGGTCTCCCGTCACAGTATCGATTTGCCGGATATCATCACTGATGGCGGGATCCTCGGGCCCGAGCCGCTGCAGGTTGTAATCCAGGTGTGGCAGATAGATCAGACTCAGCGTCGGCCGGTAGCGTTCTTCGATCCATCTGGCGGATTCGGCAATCCAGCGCGACGATTCGATGCCCGCAAGCGGACCCCAGAACTGCCGGAATGGAAATTCACCAAGATCCTTCTTGATCTCCCCGCGGATCGAGCCGGGGGCGGTGTAGATGTCGAAAATTTTCCTGCCGTCCGCCGGATACATCGGGCGCGGCGTGATCGAATAGTCGGCGGTGGAATACATGTTGTACCACCAGAAGAGCTTCGCGCAGGTGAAACCCGGTCGTTGCGCCTTCTCCGCCTCCCAGATCTTTGTCCCGGCGACCAGGTGATTCGATTGCTTCCAGAAATGCACCTCGCTCAACGCGCGATCGTACCAGCCGTTGCCCACAATGCCGTGCTCGGAAGGATCCAGCCCCGTGAGATACGTCGCCTGGACCGTGCAGGTCACGGCCGGGAACGCAGGCACCACCGGGATGACCGCCGCATTCGTCGCAAACGCCTTCATGTGCGTCGTCCGATCGAGAATCGATCGGGTCAGCCCGACGACATTGATGACCGCCAGACGTTTCATGCCATGCAGCGAATGCGAAAGGCGAATGAACTCGAGCGCGGAGGCAAGCGGCGACGGCTCATGATCCGGTGGTCTTTCGGCGGCCCCTGTCTGCAAGCCGTTTCATGGCCTGCTTGATCAGCGCGCGGTCCATCTCGTGCACTTCGAATCCTGCTCCAATGTCCTTCAATAGAGTGACGGCAAGCGTGCCGCCGAGGTGCTCGCGAAACTCTTCCAGGCCGAGCAGCACCGCGGGTTCGCCATCACCCTCCTCCTCGTCCAGTTCCGGAGCCCAAAGATCAAATCCCAGTTCCTCAATCAGTCGGAGAATCCGCTCAGCGGCTTCTTCCGCGAGAAACCCGGCCAGGTGCGAATAAATCACATCGAGCGCAATTCCGATCGCCACCGCTTCACCGTGGTGAATGCGAAAATTCGACAGTTGCTCGAGCTTGTGCGCGGCCCAATGTCCGAAGTCCAACGGTCGCGCCGATCCCATCTCGAACGGATCGCCGCTCGTCGCAATGTGCCTCACATGCGCCTCCGCACATCGATAGATCAGGTCCTCTACGGCGTCCGGTTCGAACCGCCGCAAACGCTCCGCATCGGCTTCGATTCGTTCAAAGAAATTTCCGTCGCGAATCAGCGCCACCTTGATCGCCTCGATGTACCCGGCGCGCTTCTCCCGGTCCGGAAGGCTCGTGAGCATGTCGAAGTCGTTGATCACCGCCACCGGCGGGCTGAAGGTGCCTACGAAGTTCTTCTTTCCGAAGACATTGACGCCGTTCTTGATGCCCACGCCCGCATCGTTCTGGCTCAGAACCGTCGTCGGAATCCGCACGTGCCGCATGCCGCGATGGGCGGTCGCGGCGGCAAACCCGATCGCATCCAACAACGCTCCCCCGCCAATCGCGATCACGTAGGAATGCCGGCACATGCCGTATCGATCGATGGCCGAATAAATCCCGTTCACCGCGTCGGAGGTGTTCTTGACCGTTTCACCTCCCGCGGCCAGCAGGGGCGGACAGACGAGCCGGCAATCCGACCGGTGAGCCGCAAAGTAGCGTTGAATCGACCGGGCCAGGTTCGGTCGGGACGCCACAACGTTCTCATCGACCGCTACCAGGACGTCCGCAACGGGCATCGTTGTTCCCGCCTTCAGAATATCTTTCAACAAAGGGTTCGCGGGCTCGAACACGCCGCGCGTGAAATGGACCTGGTGTTCGAAACGAATCGGGATGCTGGCTCGGATCGGTGCTTTCATGTCGCGGGTACGGCTCGCTGCAAAATCAAAGCGCCTGCAAAAAGGAGAGGAAACATCAGCAGGATTGTTCCTGAAACGGGAACCAACAGCAAATCGACGAGAACAATCCCGGCCAACAGGCCGCCGACGGCGCGCCCGATCAGCCCGGCGGAAGCGGAGGACGCGCGCGGCGCCCCGCCGGCTGCTCTCACCCGCACCAGCGGCCAGAGACACCAGGCCAGCCAGCCCGCGAACAAAGGCAGGACAAGACTGACCTTCGCACTCGTGAATCCGTAAAGCATGCCCGCGATGATGACCGGCGCGACGAGCAGCAGCAACGCCCAATAGTTGACCCGCTCGCCCGTGGCTTCATGCCGCGCGAGACAGCTCAAGCCCGCGACATACAAGCCAAGGGCGAGCGCGCCCCAAAAGACCGATTCCGACAGCCCTTCGGCGCCCGCGGACGCCGCGGCGACATAGAGCAGGAACCGGCAGGACGCCATCAGAATCGGAGCGAACGAGGTCTTCTTGTGCACCGCGTCGTAAAGGACGATGCACGCCGCCAATCCCAGCGCGATCCATCCGGGAATCGGGCCCGTCCATGCGAACAAGGCGACGCCCAGCCCCAGCATGATTCCACCGATTGCTGAAACGGCGCGCCGTGTGATGGCCCCGGACGGAATGGGTCGTTCCGGCCGGTATTGCGCATCGAGGCGGCTGTCGAACGCGTCGTTCAGGTACATGCCGCCCACATAGAGCAAGGTCCCGCCCGCGCAGACAGGCCAAAGGCTTCCCCACTGCCCTGCCCCGCCGAGAAACCAGGCTGCAAGGCAGTTGGACCAGACCGTCGGCAGATTGGAGACGCGCCCCAGAACGAGGAGCGGCCGCCAGATCGGAGTCCTATGCAGGAGGGCTTGCAAATCCGTGTCGGGTCATCTGATCCACGCACCATTCGAACTCGCGGACCAGTTGGGTGACGACATCGTCGTTCCGGAGCTCGGGTGGCAGCACTTCCCATGTGTAGGTTTCGATTTCAAAGTGCGAACAGAGCAAGGGCCCGCCCGCCAGCGCTTTGAACATGCCGTCGATGTGCTCGGAAGTGGTGTCGAACCACGCCGTGGACGGGCTGTGCAAAGGAACGTGAAAGTGCACGCGCCATTCCTCCGCCGGCCAGCCCGCCTTCTCCGCCGCTTCCAGCGCGAGCGGCAGATCCGGGTATCGCCGCAGCACACCTTCCGCCGACCGGCTGATCACCTGGTGGAGGTACACATCCTAGGCAAAAGCCGACAAGGCGCGGCATGTTTCCCGTCCCGACTGCACCTTCAACGCCGAGCTCAAATGGATCTTGCTCAGTCGAATGTTGTTCTCCCGGAAGCGCCGCAGCGCGTCAGCCGGTTCTTCAAACTGAATGGCGAAGTGGCACGTGTCGTAGTTCACGCCAAGATGCGCGTCGAGGCGCGAGTCATTGGGGTGCTCGCTCCTGAGTTCCTCAAAGAATTTCACCGTCTCCTCGGTGTTCTCGAACAGGCCCAGCGGTTCCGGCTCGAGGCCGAGATGCATGACGCGCCCGCTCCGTTCGCTCAATTTCGCGATATGCTCGACGCAACGCCACAGGTTGTCGCGGATGGCAGCCGACTGCGCGGAATCCGGGACGAAGGCCTTGAAGGCCCCGGGCAAGGTGCTGACGCTGATCTCCAGGCCGGCCGGCGCCAGCTTCACCAGCAGGTCGAACAGCAGGTTCATGTAGTCCAGCCGCTCCGGCTGAGTCCAGTCCGGACGGAACACCTGTTCCTTCACCCGCCCGCCGTGAAAGCGTCCGAACGGATATCCGTTGATGGTGAACACGTAGCAGTGGTTCCGCTCCAGCCAGCGCTGGAACGCCAGGAGCGTCCGGCTGTCGGACAGCTCGCGCGCGGCGCGCGCGCTCAGTCGCAGGCCGATCCCGAACGGACGTCCGCGCGAAAGGCGGTCCCGCACAGCGATCGTGTGCGTGTTGAGCGCCGCGAATGTCTCGGCCCAGTCCTCCCCGCGATGAACATTCGTGCAGTAGCTCAGATGCAGACCCGGATCCAGTTTCATCGGGTCTGAGGCGCCGCTGAATCCAAGGCCGAACCGGCAATGGCGAATGCCGGGCATTGGCTCAGGAAGCGGAGCGGATTCTGAAAAATCAATCGATCGATGGCCTCGAGCGAATGGCCGCGTCGCCTCATTTCGCGCGCGGTCTTCGGCACGGCCAGCGGATCGCTGTGCCCCCAGTCGCATGCGGAATTCAGCCAGACCCGTTCCATCGAACACGCTTCGACCATGTCAATCGCCCGCGCCGGCGTGCTCTTGGATTCCGGATACAGGGTGATGCCCGCCCAAAACCCCGCGTCCAGCACCATCGAGATCGTGTGCTCTTCGACGTGATCGATGATGACGCGCTCGGGCTGAATGCGGCTGTCGCTTTTCAGCAGGTCCAGGATCAGCCGCGTGCCCTTCAGTTTGTCCTCGAGATGCGGCGTGTGCACCAGGATCAATCGATTGTGCTTCGCCGCCAGGTCCACGTGCTTCTCGAGCACCGCCATCTCGTTCCGCGTGTTCTTGTTCAAACCGATCTCGCCAATCCCAAGAACATTCGGCCGATCCAGAAACTCGGGAATGATCGCCAGCACCTCCTCGGCAAGCCGGACGTCCTCCGATTCCTTCGGGTTGATACACAGCCACGTGTAATGCGGCAGTCCGTATCGCGCCGCTCGCCTGGGCTCATGCTCCGTCAACTGGCAGAAATAGTCGTAGAATCCCCGGGCCGAACTCCGATCAAAGCCCGCCCAGAACGCCGGTTCGCAAACCGCCTGGCATCCCGCCGTCGCCATCGCCGCATAATCGTCCGTCGTGCGGCTCACCATGTGCGCATGCGGCTCGATGTAACGCATAATTACTGCTCCCTTCCGGGCCACGCGCCGCAAGCGGACTTGCCCGGCGCTTCCGCTATCGGTTCGGTCGTCGGATCGCTGAACGTCAGCAGGACATGTTTCGCCCGCTCCGCCCCGCCCCTCTCCAGTTGTTTCAAAGCCTCCCGAAACGCGTGCATCCGGAAATCCTCCTCGCCTTCGGCTCTCTCCACACGGTCCATGAACGCCGCGATGTCAATGAGCTTCGACCGGGCGTCCATGAAGTACAGGTCCAGCAGCGCGGAGCGCGTCGGCTTCCCGATGTGCTGCCCAATGACGTTCCCCAGCTTGAGCAACAGATCCAGTTCTTCCCGTGTGAACTCATACGCGACCGGTTTCGCAACACCCAGCACCCCGCGGAGAACGTTCTTTTCCACCAGCATTGGCACCGCAACCGAACCTTCCATTCCCGTGCTCTTCGCGCCGGGTTTCGCCACACCCGAACGGTCGGTCTGGAGGTTGCAGACCTGCACCGGTTCCTTGCGCTCCGCAGCCACTCCAGCCATCCCCTTCCCGATCGGTATCTGCCGCACTTTGTCCATGATCGCGTCGGGCACGCCCCGCTGCGCGGCCAGCACCAGCAATCCCGAGCGCGGATCGAAGGTGTGAATCGTCCCGACCGCACAATGGAAATGCGCCAGGATCCAATCCAGAATTCGCAGAAGAACGTCGTTGTCTCCGCCGCGCTGCAACAGCAGATCGGTCACTCGCCGGATCAAACCCGATTCGGAAACGGCTCGCATAAAGGCCTGTGGATTGTGGGACAATAGTCATCTGCACACTCAAAAGCAATCCAAGCCTTGCTGTTTCCGACCCGTCCGGTCGGGCGCAGCGCGGGCCTCCGGAAATCTGCGTTCAGTTGAACAGGTCGGGAGTGGTCGGCTGGCCCGGCGGGACGGCCGGCTGCAGATCCGGATACCGCTCCGCCAGGATCTGCCTCAGGCGCTCGGCTGCGACGGGAGCGAAGTTCGATCGGTTGTTGTTGAAGACCGCGTGGACTTCCTCGGCATTTTTCGCCATGCGCGCCACGCGTTCGGCGATCTCCTGGAGTTCCTTCTCGCTGTATCGGTAGTTGAAGCGTTCGGCGACCGTGCGCCCGCGCACAAACGCTTTCTCATCGCGTCCATGAAGGCGCAGATACGCCAGAGCGGAGCTGGTGACCTCTTCCCCCGAGGGCATGACCATGAAGTGCGCGCTTTCCGGAGTGTCAACAGCTACGAGCGTCAGCTTGTTTTGCTCGAAGAACCGCAGCGTACGTTCGCGTTCTTCGCCGGTCATCCAGTTCCGGTTTCGCAGCTCCACCGCCAGCCGGTGCGGCGCGACCAACGAAGCGATCCGGGACAATTCCTCCAGCCTGTTCGTTTTCGGGCTGAACGACGGAGACATCTGCAGCAGGAAGGCGCCGAGCCTGCCGCTCTCGATCAACGGCGCCATCCCTTCGAGAAATCGCGCGGCGACTTCGGCTTCCAGTTCGGGCGACCACTCGACGCGCGCGTTGCCGCCCGCCCGCTTCTGGAGATCGCGCGGCAGCCACTTCGTCTCCGTGCTGTGCCGCGAAAGCAGCTTGTGCAGCTTGACGTCGAAGACGAAATGTCGGGGCGTCTCGCGGACCCAGCGTTCCGTCAACCGCGGCTGCGGCAGGCCATAGAACGTGCTGTTGACCTCGACATAGTCGAAACGCGTGGCATACCACGAAAGCAGCCGGCTTTTGGGCAATCCCCGAGGATACCAGTCCTCCACAAATCCGGGATCCGACCAGCTCGCGGTGCCCACGAGTACTCTTGTCTTCACATTCCATCCTTGCCGCTACGCACTGTTCCACCCGCATTTTCGGTTCAACACCCCATGCCCGCACGGCTCGACGCCACGGCTGTGAAGCATAGGTTGAAGCAGACGAATTTCAAATCATCAACAAGCACATGCAAACAATAGAAAAAAGCATCGAGGTGGACGCGCCCGTGGGCACGGTTTACAACCAATGGACGCAGTTCGAGGAATTTCCGCTGTTCATGGAGGGCGTGGAGCGGGTCGAGCAACTGGACGACAGGCGCCTGCATTGGGTCGCCCGCTTCGGAGGCAAGCGAAAGGAGTGGGATGCGGAGATTGTCGAGCAGGTGCCGGATCAACGCGTCGCCTGGCGAAGCATTTCGGGCACGCCCAACGAAGGCCAGGTGCGGTTCACGCCCACGGACCGCAACGGCACCGTCATTACTCTCCGGCTGAATTTCGAACCGGAAACCACCATGGAACGAATCGCCGGCTCCCTCGGCATGGTCGGCAGCCGCGTTGAGAGCGATCTCCGCCACTTCAAGGATTTCATCCAGCATCGGCAAACCGAAACCGGTGCGTGGCGCGGTGAAATTCGCGGCGGGCAGACATCAGGCCCGGGAGACAGCGGAGCCCAATAAGCAACAACAACAACGGAGGAGTGAACCATATGGAAAGCGTGGATTTTACCGGAGGGCTGGAACAGGCATGGGCGAGTTTCATCACGTTTGTGCCCAAACTGCTGCTGGCGGCAATCGTACTCGTCGTCGGCTATTTCATTGCCAAACTGCTGTGCAAAGGCCTGGACGCCCTCCTCGAACGGGTCGGTTTCGACCGGCTGGTCGAGCGCGGCGGCGTCAAACGGGCCCTGTCCAGAACGCGCTATGACGCCAGCGATCTGCTCAGCAAGGTGCTGTTCTACACGGTGATTCTCCTGACCTTGCAGTTTGCCTTCGGCATTTTCGGGCCGAATCCCGTCAGCGACCTGTTGAGCAGCCTCATCGCGTTCCTTCCCAACCTGTTTGTCGCTGTGTTGATCGTCATCGTCGCGTCCGCGGTGGCAGCGGCCGTGAAAGATATCCTGGCCGCGACCATGGCCGGCCTGACTTACGGCCGCCTGCTGTCCAACCTTGCCGCTATTGCCATCGTCATTACCGGCATTTTCGCAGCGCTCAACCAGATCAACATCGCTCCGGCCATTGTCAACGGCCTGTTCTATGCCACCCTGGCGGTGGTCGCAGGGTCGGCGATCGTGGCCATCGGCGGAGGCGGCATTGTTCCCATGCGCGCCCGCTGGGAACGCGCGCTGGATCGGATCGAGCGGGAAGCCCCGCGCGTCAGCGAGCGCCTTCGCGAAGCGCCCGATCGCACGCGCGAACGCGCTGAAACGTGGAAGGAGGAGGCTCGAACCATCCCCAGGCCGCAGGACGAGCGCACGTTCACGGAATAGGCAGCTTTGTTCCTCATTCAGAGCACGCAGAACCGAGACGCGAAGCCATGTAGTTGAAACTCGACGGGGGCAGTGGTACGAGGGTTCCTGACATCAGCTATGTGGCGCGTCCGTTTGACAACACGATATCTCGCCTCTACTCTACTAACAGCCATGTGCCAGCCTGAGTGAACTGCAAACGGAGAACCAACTATGGAAACACGATCTGAATCCGAAATCGAGCGATCCACCGAAAAACTGTTAAAGGACCTGAAGGAAGTTGTGCGTGATGGCGAGGAACTGTTGCGAGCCGGAGCTCAAGACCTGACCGAACGCGGCGCCGCCGCGCGCGAGAAACTGGCTGCGGCTCTGGAGGTTGCACGAGAAACCCAGCGCAAGTTGCAGGAACGCGCCGCCGCGGGCGCCCGCGCTGCCGACGTGGCCATCCGGGAACATCCCTATCAGGCTATCGGCATCGCGTTCGGCCTCGGTCTCCTGATTGGCGTGCTGGCCAGCAGACGCTAACCACCTGACCCATGAGGGCTCCTGACGAGGATGGGGCTCCGGCCTTGGGCAGGCTGGTTCGGAAAACGCTGGCGACCGCGCTCGGCGCGCTGCAAAATCGCGGCGAGCTGCTGGCGATCGAACTCCAGGAGGAGAAGTCCCGCTTCATCCAGATGCTCGCCCTGGGAATCGGGGCTCTCTTTCTCGCCATGATGACAATGCTCCTGATCACGGGAGCGGTCATTTTTCTGATTCCTGAAGATTACCGCATCTGGGGTGTAGCGGGCTTTGCCGTCCTGTACCTCGCCGGCACGATTTGGGCCGTTATGAGCCTCAGAGCGCTGCTCAAGCGCCCTCCCTTTGGCACCACCCTCGCCGAGCTCAAGAAGGATGCCGAACTGCTGGAGGCCTTCAGTGAATGATCTGGAAAAACGCAAGAAGCTGCTTCTGGCGGAAGCCGAGGTCTACCGCCAGACACTCAAGCTGGAGCTGAACAATCTCCGCATCTACGGCCTCAAGACCCGGCGAAAGCTGACGTCCTTCTCAGTCGGGAATCCCGTCCTCGTATTCGGGATCCCCATTCTCACGTCATGGCTGGCGCGCAGGCGGAAACTGCGCCAGGCGGGTGCTCTGGGTTTCATCGGCTGGCAGCTTCTCAAGCGCTGCCTGTCCCTGATACCGGACCGGCTCCCACAACGGTGGCGAAGCCGCAGAACTGGCGCCGAGGAATACCTCGCCAGAAGAATGTAATCATGCCTCCGGCAACCCGCGCATTGTTGCCTCGTTGCCATCCAGACTGAGGTTTCCCGACGGCTCGAAGACCGCTACGTCCTCGAAACTCCTGTCCGAGGAGGAAGGGGGAGCACCAGGCAAGAAAAATGCCCTGTGCCGAAGCACAGGGCTGGAGAACTCAGAGTCAACCTAGGCGATGCGCCTGCGAACAAACCACACCAACGATCCCAGGCAAACCAACAGCGTCGCACTCGAAGGCTCGGGAATAACCATCGACGATCCAAACGTGAAGACAGGACCTGTGCCCGTCTGAGTAATCGTCCATGTCCCCGGGGTCGGCTCGAAACCGGTTATGTAGGCAATGCCCGTGCCTTCGATATTCAGGAACAGACAGTTTGTTGGCTCAGGTGCAGGCACGGAACCTGGCTGCCAGCGCCTCGCTTCCACCTCAGAAAAGCGTCACAACAAGCGCCCCGGCAGCCACAAGCAGCAGCCATTGCCAATGCAGTCTCCACCCGATCCACACCCGCGCGCGCCATCCCGCACCTTCCCGGCTGAAGACCGCTCCCGCGCGACGTAACGTCCGGCGCACGTCCTTCATCAGACTCACCGTCCGCAGGGCGGAAAACCGTGCATCCAACCGTTGCCGAAGGATCCGGAACTTCTCCAGCCGCTCCGCCTGCGGCGCCTTCTGAAACTCCACCAGCGCTTTCGCAAGCGCGAGCAGGTCCTGATCATGCCCGACGTTCTCGCGGGTAACGACAAGCTTCAAATGCGCTTCCGCCGATGGAATTGAACCGGACAAGGCGTCCTCCACCGCCAGAAAAAGACGCATATCGGCCGAACCATCCCGGTGGCCCCACACTTCAACCACATGCCGGGCCACTGCATTGGCTTCGTCGTAGCGCCCCAGGTGGCGCAGGGCCAGGCAAAGATTGAACAGCATCCAGGGTTGAACATTGGGCCGCGTGCGCCAGTCGGCCAACCATGCGGCGACCCGTTTCATCCGATTGAACCGGCTCAACGCGTACCCCACCTGTCCCCAGGCTTCATCGTCGCGAGCCAGAAGTTCGCGCCGTCGCCGCAGGACAGAGTTGAACAGAAGCTCGCTTTTCAGTTCGCCAAGGCCCTGGATCAAGGTCACCGCCGCGCGACGCTGCGCCTCTCCTTTCAACCGCATGAAGAGCCGGACCGCCGTCAGGTCCTTCTGTTGTCCCAGCAGCAAGCGGATCGCCGCCGCTCCCACCTGCGGGTTGCACGGATTCGCCTTCAAAGCTCGTCTGAGAACCTTCAGCGCCTGCCGGGAACGCCCGGCCTGTTGAAAGGCGTCGGCAACCGCTTCAATCGGCCACGGGTCCGGATCGGGCGATTCGCATAACGCCTGGAACTTCAGCGCTGAGCGGCCCTTATCCCCGTCGCGCAGCAGGAGGAAGATCTCCGACGCGAGCGTGCGGGCGCCGGGCTGATGCGTTTGCATGACCTGCAGTGTGCTGGAAGCCCCGCTCAGGTCCCCGGCCTGCAACTGCAGGTCGAAGATCCGCTGCGCCGCGAACGCGTCGGTCGGCGCCTGTCGAAGCGCCGCGGAAAATGCCTTCTGCGCCCCGGCGTGATCCCCCTGCTTGAGCCGAAGAAATCCAAGCTGGCGATTCACCCAGGGATCGTGCGGACGGAGGTGCTGCAATTGTTCAAGGGCTGCGGCCGCTTCTGAGGATTCACCCGCTTCGAGCAGCCAATGGGCGAGCTGGCTCCAGCCCCAGACGTAACTGGCGTTCTCTGCCAGCACAGCCCGCATCAGGCGAATTGCCTCCGGGAATTGCCGTCGCCGGGCCTCGATCCACGCTTGCCGCCCGCCAAGCAGGTAAAGAGCCACGCGGCACTCCTTGATTCCTTCCTTGCAGGCGCGGAGCGCCTCGTCAAAACGCTCGGCGTTCGCCAGCAGCTCCGCTTTCAAATCCCACGCCTCCACCGAAGAGCGCTCCAGTTCGAGCGCCTTCTCCACAGCCGCGAGGCGTTCCGGCATGGCCGCAGGATCGCCCAGCACACGGGCCAGCATCAGCCACACCCGCATGTCACCAGGACGCTCGCGCGTCAGCGCCCGGCAGAAATCCGCCGTCCGGTCGGACTGTCCGGATTCCCGTGCCCAATCGTCCAGGAGGTTCCATGCCCATTCGTAGCCGGGAGCCAGCCGCAAGGCCTGTTCCACCGCCACAAATGCCTCCTCCTCCCTTCGCAACCGCCAGAGCAGGTGCGCGTAACAGGCGCGCAACCGGGGGTCGTTCGGCAGGTGCTGCAATGATCGCTCATAAATCGCTTGCGCGTCTTCCAGTTTGCCCCGGCGCTCGAGGGCATCCGCAAGCGCCAGCGCCGACCGACTCCAGGCGGGATTGATCTCAAAAGCCCGGGTTGCCGCGGCCAGTTCCTCCTCCGCCTCGTTCCGCAGTTCGTGAACGAAAGCCAGATCCAGCCAGATGCGCGGCAGGTGCGAGAATCTCTCAGTCGCTTCCCGCGCCCTGTCCCGGGCTTCGTCAAGCCGCCCCATGTGCCCCAGTTGCGACACCAGCGCCGACCATGCATGCCACAGATCGGGGCGCTCCGCGTGCGCCAGCCTCAGACTCCTGAGCAAGGTCTCCGGCTCGATCACCGGACGCGCCAGGTCCAGAAACGCCAGCAACCCATCCCCGAGCACCACCTGTTGAATTAACTGCTGTTCAATGAACGACAATTCCTCGCGCCGCTCCGCATCCGTGCGCGCAAGGTTCAACAGCGCGTGAACCGCGTCGCTGTTGTCCACGCTCAATGTGACCGCGCGGCGGAATTGCTCCCGCGCCTCGGCCAGCTTGCCGCAACGTTCGTAAAGATGCCCCAGGATGGAGAAGCTGTAGCTGTTTCGCGGCTCGATGCGCGCTCCTTCAGCCGCCTCGCGCAACGCCTCTTCATGGCGCTCGGAGCGGGACAACGCCACGGCCAGCTCTCGCCGCGCCCACGCGTCCGAAGGAGCCAGTGCGAGCAGATCGCGCACGGCAGCTTCCGTCAAACCCGGATCGCCGTCGCGGCTCCACTCCACCAGCATCCGCCGCAGGCCGTAGTGGTGCGGGAACCGGTCGCAGGCGGCGCGTACATGTGCCTGCGCTGCCGCCGGACCCTCCAGTCGGGCAAGAAAACGCGCGACCCCCGCGTGCGCGTCTAGCGCCAGCGGATCGAGGTTCAGTATCTCGCGGAACCGCTCCAACGCGGTCGCGCTGTCCAGTTGAATCTCGGCAATCTCAGCCGCGGTCCGTAGCCATTCGCTCTCGCGGACTTTGCCCTTCGCCGCGTTCAACAAGCGCCCGGCCTCCGCTCCGTCACCGAGCCCTGCCAGCAGGGAAGCGGAACGAAGAAGCAGGTGGCCGTCGTCGGAACGCAGTTTGGCCGCCTTTTCCAGCACCGCCTTCGCGCGGGCAGGCTGTTCCATCTCGCGCCATGCCCAGGCAAGGGTCAGCGCGGGCTGCTCCGATCGGCTGCCGAACCGCGCAAACCGGTCTTCCAGATGCGCCACCGCCTCCTCCGTCCGGCGTGTTTGCCGGCACGCCGCAAACCACGTCTGATACAGCCCCTCCCGAAAGCCCTCCAGGTTCGCCGCAAAACGGTAGAGCTCCGTCGCTTCGTCGAGCCTGCCTTCCTCCCAAAGCAGGTCCGCCTTGACGCAAATCGCATTCGAATCCATCGAGCGAACCCGCAATCCGCGCCGGAGCCAATGCTTTGCCCGATCCAGCGCGCGCGCGTCTGCCGACAACGCCCGGGCCAGCTCGATGAACAGCACCGGCTCGGGTTCCGCGCGGGAACACGCAGCCTCCAGGAACCGGATCCGCTCTTCGCTGGGCGCGTCGCGAAGGCATCCCAGCCGCTGCATCAACAGCGCGCCGCTGTCAGGAAACATCGCCAGCAGCTTGTCCAGGCAAAGCGCCTGTTCCGCGCTGTTCGCATCATACACCGCGAGATCCGCGCGCGCCCGGTACGTGAGCACATGCCCGGGATACGCGCGGTCCATGCCGGCCAGTCGCTCCGCCGCACCCGCCCGATCGTGCTTCGACAACGCCGTCCAGAATCGATGGTATTCGTCGCGAATCTCGCTGTCGGGCAGCGTCACTCCGTCGAGCCGGGATTTCTCGGCCACTGGCACAAAGACCATCCCGTGCGGTCCGAACGCCTGGTATCGCTTCAGGAAATCGTCCGCCGGTGTTTCGACAAGATAGGGCTGCGAGGGATCGCGCAGTAACAGGGTTCCGCGAACGTCGTCAAACCCGACCACGGCCATCATGTGCGCCGAAGTCGCCTCGACAACCGAGATGGCGAACGGAATACCTCTCTCGATGAGCGCAACGGCGCTCGGATACGTGACGTGGAACTCGCGCACGAACCACCCGTTGTTCTCCGCCCACTGCCGCTGCTGCCAGTGCGGCGTTCCGTCGTAACATATCGCCTCCGCCAGCTTCAGATGCTCGGCGGGCATCTTCCAGAAGCGGCCGATCGCCGCCAGCGTTGCCGGAGCGCAGGTCTTGAAATGCTGGCGCACGAAGCTGACATCGAGCTGGACGCGCTGCCGGTTGCCGGCCTCAGCCGTCAAATTCGCGGCGAACCGTTTGTGGAAGGCGTCGTCCAGGGTGGCCGCAAGGCGTGCGGCTTCGGCGCGTTTGCCCAGATGATACGCCGCTCGCGCGCGTTGCGCCGCGACCCATTTTTGCAACGGCGGATCCATCAACGGCGACAAGGCGACGAAACGTTCCAAAGCTGCTTCCGCCTCGGGCCAGCGATCGTTCTCGCTGAGCAACCCGTACAACTGCGCCGCCACCGGGCCGTTCTGGAGAGCCGAGTCTGCCTGTTGCAGCAACGCAATGGCTTCGTCGTCCCGGTCCAGCAATTGAAGCAGGTGCGCCCGGGTCTGGACGCCGGGACGGTAGAACGCATGCGGATGCAGTGCGCACGCCGCCGTCGCTGTCTCCAGCGCTTCTTCCACCCGGTCCAGGCGCTCGAGCAGATGCGACCGCTGCAGGGCGATCCATGGTCTTTGCGGATCGATTTGCTCCGCTCGCGCAATCAGCCTTTCGGCCGTGGCGAAGTCCCTCAAGTCTCCCGCTGCCGTTCCTTTGAGAGCGAGCAGTTCGGCGCGGTGTTCGGTGGGCCCCGACGGTGCATCTTCGGAAAACGGCCGGAGGAATTCCCACAGCGCCAGCGGCCCGCGGCGCCTGAGAACTTCGTAGCCGTGCTGCGCCATGGCCTCGAGGTTTTGCGGGTCGGTCTTCCTGGCCCGCAGCATGAGACGGATCGCCAGTCCTCCGGCGCCCACATTGGCGGCGAGGCGCGCGGCCAGCACGCAGGCCGTGACCCCTCCCCATTGGCTCAACGGGGCGAACGCCTCGGCCTTGCGCAACGCATCCACCGTCTGCCCGCGCTCGTACGCCTCCCTGACAGAGAGGACAACGCTGTCGTCAGGCGTCTTGATCGTCTTTTGCGCGACGGCCCCCATCCTCCTTGTAATGTTGGCACTTCATTGTTGAAGCGCGGTTCAGGGTCTTCGTTCTCTGATTCGCGAGTTTCTTCGCGCAACTCACGACGCAATAGGAATCACGCACCGGACGCGGTTGGCAAGGCCGAACATGAGGTCGTGCGACAGGCGGGCATCGAGGCCCGCGCAGCAATTTCCGGTAGGCGAGCGCAGCCTGAACCGCTACGCTGCCACCGCGCGTATGAATCCCAGTTTCAGAATTGCATCCACGGCCAGGTGCTGCGCCCTCAGATCATGAAGATCAAATCCCTTTACCGGAAACTCGGCGCCATTGTGACAGCATGGCCGGCGCCGGCGGCGATTTTTGTTGTGGCCTCCTTCGTCTGCACCGTGTGGTGGTTGTATGCCGCGTTTTCAGGACAGGACTCTTTGGGTTGGCTGGAGCCGGCGGCATCCGTGTTCGCGTTGCTCGGCGCGTTCCTCCTCGCGGCTCTGGTGATCCTGAGTCGCAAGGAAGACGCCCGGCATGAAGCGACCTCTTACGGACTGACGCGCGGCTTGGCGACGGGCTATTACTTCAATTATCTGAGACCGTTGTTGACCGCCGTTCGCGATCCGCAGCACGAGATTCACAAGCGAGCAACGGCGCATGGGCCGGTTCAAATCGCGGCGCTGGTGGTGGGCATTCCTTCCAGACTCGAAGAGTTTGATCCCGCTCAACACGAGCGATTGATCCAGACTGCAGTCCAGGGGCAACGCGCCAGAATGACGGTGCATCCGCTCGAAGTGCCGATCGCCGGGCGGCCCCGGCCGATCGTGACCCGCCTCGTGGTCATCCCTGAAACCAGGACCGCCATCCTGCTCGACATCCCGACCACCCTTTCGGTGGTGAAGGACTTCTCGGAATTCATCGCCGCGCACGGAGCCGCGTCGGACGGAGTGAACGACGAATTCGTCGTTGAGGCGTCCAAGAAACTGATCGCGAAATCGAAAGCGGAGGACTTCGAGCGCCGGCTCAAGGGGATGATCGAAGAATTCCACAACACCGTCGGCAAAGTGACTTCCCTCGAATCGCCCGGAGCGGTCGCCATGGCGCTCGTTCACATCGTCGCCACTCGAAAGCTCAGGCATCGCCTCAGTGAACTGGCGGAGTAAACTTCCGATATTGGCTTACGAAACGTGAGCAGCCGGAGCGCGGAGCAATGCTCCGCGCTCCATCCTCACGCCCGCCGTTCGCGAATCTTCGTCAGGATGTCCGCTATAACCTCCCCCTTCGGCTTGGCGCCCTGCGGCCCGCCGTGGTGCAGCCGCACGCTCACCGCGCCGGCTTCCATGTCTCTCGGTCCCACAACCAACATCGTGTGCACCCGCGCCTGTTCGGCGTCGGCAATCTTCGCCTTGACCGGCGTGGCGGTGAAATCGGCGTCCACGCGGACCATGTTCGCGCGCAGTTCGTTCACGATCGGCCGGGCGTATTCGATCAGCTTCGGATCGTCGTTCAGCGTGATGACACGGACCTGGTCGGGCGCGAGCCAGAGCGGGAAGTTGCCGGCGTAGTGCTCGATCAGGAAGCCGATGAACCGCTCGTGCGTTCCCAGCGGCGCGCGATGGATGCACAACGGCGTCTTGTCCACGTTGTCCTTGTCGCGATAGGTGAGGCCGAACCGGGCGGGCTGCGCGAAGTCCACCTGGTTCGTCGCCAGGGTGAACTCGCGTCCGATCACACTCCAGACCTGGACGTCGATCTTCGGGCCGTAGAACGCCGCCTCGTTCGGCACCTCGACATAGTTGATGCCCGAATCCTTCAACACCTGCCGGACCATGTCCTCGGTCTTCTTCCACAGCTCGGGTTCGTTGACGAACTTCTCGCCGAGCCGGGCGGGATCGTGCGTGCTGAACCGCATCACGTATTTCTCGATGCCGAAGATCTTGAAATACTTGAGGTACATCTCGTTGACCGCGTTGAACTCGTCAGCGAACTGGTCTTCGGTGCAATAGATGTGCGCGTCGTTCATGTTGAGCGACCGCACACGCATGAGACCGAACAACTCGCCAGACTGCTCGTAGCGATAACAGCAGCCGTACTCCGCAAGCCGCAAGGGCAGATCCCGGTAACTGCGCGGTTCCGCCGCAAAGATGCGGTGGTGATGCGGGCAGTTCATGGCTTTGAGGTAATACTTCGTTGAATCGTTGGAAGGTTGACTCGTTGAAGCGTTACGCTCCTGTGCGTCCTCTTCCCGATTCGACGAGTCACCTTCGGCGCGCAGTTCCATCGGAGGAAACATTGAATCCTCATAGTAGGGCAAATGCCCGGAAGTTCTGTACATCTTCTCCCGCGCCAGATGCGGCGTACGAACGCGCACGTAACCCGCCTGGAACTCCGTTTCCTTCGCCAGCTTCTCCAGTTCCTCGACCAGCACAGTGCCCTTGGGCAGCCACAGCGGCATGCCCGGCCCGACGTATTCCGTGTCGATCACGTACAACCCCATCTCGGCGCCGATCTTCCGATGATCGCGCTTCTTCGCCTCCTCCAGCATCTTGAAATACTGCTCGAGCTCGGCCTTCGTCTTGAACGCGGTGCCGTAGATGCGCTGCAACTGCGGGTTCTTCTCGTCGCCCTTGTAGTACGCGCTGGCCACGCTCGTGAGCTTGAACGCGCCAATGTTCCCTGTGCGCATCACGTGCGGCCCCGCGCACAGATCGACGAAGTCGCCGTTCCGGTAATACGTGATCGGCTCGCCCTCCGGAATCTGCTGAATCAGGTCGAGCTTGAACCTGCTCGGGTTGCCCGGCCGCTCGCTCAGGCCGCCCAGCCGCCCGCTCTCGGCGTCCTTGATCGCCTGCTCGCGCGTGACCTCAATGCGCTCAAACGGATGGTTCGCCTTGATCTCCTTCTTCATCTCCGCCTCGATCTTTTCGAAGTCGTCAGGCGAGATGCGATGCGAGCATTCGAGGTCGTAGTAGAACCCGTTCTCGACGGGCGGGCCGTACGCGAACTGGGCGTCCGGCCAGAGACGCAGGATGGCGGTGGCCATGACATGAGCGCAGGAATGCCGAATGCGCTCCAGTTCGGACATCTTCTGCCGTTCATCCAGCGTTTTCCGATCTTTCTCCATACAGCGAGGTTGATTTCCGTGTTTGTTGGCAAGCCGGCGCTGCGTTCGCCAAACAAAAACGCCTCGACCGTGCAGTTCGAGGCGTGAGCGTCCGGGCCGGCAAAAGCCGCCGGACGCTAAAGCGTTGTCGTCGTCTCGTTGGTTGCGCGCAGCACGCGCGAACATTAAGCAACCCCACCCGACCGCGCAATGCGAATTTGCAGCGTGCCCGCCCGCCGGCGCTGCCCGTCTTCAGGCAGATCTGTCGCTCAATAGCTCCGCAGGTCCAGAGTCTGCAAGAGGAGTCTGCCTCCAGACGCCATCGCACGCTGCTGCACCTCGCAGAGCTGCAAACCGGGGCGCGACCTTCAGGTCGCATCGCGTGCGAATGCAAGGGGCTGGCGGAATTTAGATTCGACCGTTGGTATGCACGCGGACGCTGAAGCGGCATGAATGCCGCGCCCCGAAAGACCTGAACAGGACGAACGTTATCCGTGTCCATCCGTGATTGGTCACTTCAGTTGCGGCTTTTGCTGCGCCGGGCGTTCCGTGGTTCAACGCCGGAGCCTTCCTTCGCGGCTTCGCGTGAGCCAAACGTTCTCGGCCTTCGGACTTCCTTCGGCTTTCGACCCTCGGCCTTCGGACTTCAGTTCTGCTGCTTCTGCCCGTCCTGGCTCGGGTGCAGGCCGAGGCTCATGAGCTTCTCGCGCATCTTCAGCCGCGTCACGCCAAGCCATCGCGCCGCTTTCGCCTGATTGCCTTGCGCCAGTTGAATCGCCTGCGCAAACAGCTCCGGCTCCAGGTCCGCAATCATTTTCGAATACGCGTTTTCCTCTTCGCCGCGCTGCACGCGCGCCAGCAGGTCCGCCACATACGCGGCATGCGTCTGGTTCGACACTTCCACCGGCTTGTTCGTATGAGCGAGCACCTGTTGGACGTGGTCCAGTCTCACCGCGAACGGCCGGGCCAGCAGCATCGCCCGCCGCACCACATTCTCCAGCTCCCGCACGTTTCCCGGCCACGGCTGCGTCTGCATCCACGCGATCGCCTCCGGCTGAATCGAAGGATTCTCGATGCCCAGTTCCTTTCCGTAACGGCCCATGAAGAACTTCACCAGCTCCGGAATGTCTTCCGCCCTCTGCGACAACGGCGGCAGCGTGATCGTCACCACACTCAGCCGGTACATCAGATCCTCCCGGAACTCCTTTTCCTGGATCGCGGTCTCCAGGTCGCGATGCGTGGCCGCGAGCACCCGCACGTCCACCGGAATCACTTCGTCGCCGCCCAAACGCTGAATGCATTTCTCCTGCAGCACGCGCAACAGTTTCGCCTGCGTGTTCAACGAAAGATCGCCGATCTCGTCGAGAAAGATCGTGCCGCCGTGCGCCTGCTCGAAACGGCCGATGCGGCGGGTCTGTGCGCCGGTAAAGCTCCCCTTCTCGTGCCCGAACAGTTCGCTCTCGAGCAATGTCTCGGGAATGGCCGCGCAATTCACCGCGATGAACGGTTTGTCGGCCCGGTCGCTGTGCTGGTAGATCGCCCGCGCGATCAATTCCTTGCCGGTGCCCGTCGCGCCCCGAATGAGGACCGTCACCGGCGTGGCCGCCACGCGTCCCACTTCCTTGTAAATGTTCTGCATGACGCGGCTGTTGCCGATGATGGCACGCTGGCCGACCCGCGTTTCGCCCATCTCCAGGGCCTCGGACATCAGGCGTGAGCTCATGACCGCCGACGCGGTCAGGTCCAGCAACTCGTCGGCGTCGAACGGTTTTACCAGGTATTCGTACGCGCCCAGCTTCATGGCTTCGATGGCCGTCTCGGTGGTGCCGTGGGCGG
>Ga0116168_1000225_pt1 | contig 59671 bp, 42 predicted proteins | sample AD_UKC129_MetaG_FD_89795 | JGI IMG/M metagenome (GOLD analysis project Ga0116168, IMG submission 89795) | Active sludge microbial communities of municipal wastewater-treating anaerobic digesters from Canada - AD_UKC129_MetaG | ecosystem: Engineered > Bioreactor > Anaerobic > Digestate | place... | reverse complement strand
TTCCAACTTTTTGCCCAGAAATGCACTCCTAACCGAACCGTATTTGTGGGAGCGTATGGGGATTGTGGACCTTCTTATATATGCACGGAAGAGTCTTTCAAACAGGGAGGTTATGAACCTTCTTCAGCAGGTTGTCCTCCATCTACAGAATGGAAACTTAAAGAAACTATTCAACAGGTACTTTCGTAAAAATATTTAATTTACAGCAGATAGTTTATATAACAAATGTCTTATAAAATTTTATAAACACATAAAAAACCTCAAGGAATTAACTTATGAATCGTCGCCGATTTTTACAAATACAAACTGCAGGAATATTATCTTTCTTCTCGGGAGTATGGATGAAAAAAGTATCGGCAGATACTTACTTACGGATTGCCCCGTTCAAGTGTGATGCTACCCCGCCGTTAGGAACACCCTGGTATCCCAGTTATAAACCTCTGGATACGATTGAACATCCTCTGTTTGCAAAAGGAGTGATTATCGAATCAGAAAAACAGAGATATGTATTGTGTACGATTGATTGGTGTGAAATTGCAAACCGTTCCTATTATCGTTTGTGTGAATTAATCGCAAATGCTGTTAAAACAGAACCTCATGCTGTATTTGTTCACACGGTTCACCAGCATACGGCTCCGATGTGTGATGAAGACGCCTTTGATATTATCGCCACAATACCCAATCCACCTCCCTACCCTAAAAACGAAGTTTTTGAAGAAATTTTCAGAGGGATTGCACAAACCGTTGAAAAGGCTACATCTCAACTGATTCCTTGCAATTCAATAGAGATTGGTAAAGCAAAAATAGAAAAAGTAGCCTCAAATCGCCGTATTTTTATGCCCGATGGGAAAGTAGCAACTCGTTCGAGTTCTTGTAAAGACCCAAAATTGATTGAAGCCGAAGAAGGGTTGATAGACCCCTATTTACGGACTTTAAGTTTTACTTCAAAGGATGGAAAGCCTATTGCACGATTGCATTACTATGCTACACATCCCCAAAGTTTCTATTGGGACCCACGAGCCAGTTATGATTTCCCCGGTATGGCACGGGAAGAAATGGAAAAACAAGAAGGAATTCCTCACATTTATTTCACAGGTTGTGGTGGAGATATTGCCTGCGGTAAATATAATGACGGTTCCCCAGAAGCACGCCAACAATTATATCAACGAATGTTAGAAGGCATGCAAAAATCTGTTCAGTCTTTACAAAAAGATATTATTACTGAACCACAACTTAAAGTAACCTTAGTTTCTCTTAAACCTTCTGATGAAAATCATCATAGTAGAGAATATCTGAAAGAACTTATGAACGATACGAAGCAAGAACCTCATGTTTGAATAGATTCCGCTATGGAATTAGCATGGAAAAACCGCTCCGAACAACCGATACCTGTTGCATGCCTACACTTGGGAAATATATCCATTCTAAGTTTACCGGGTGAGCCTATGGTAGATTTTCAATTATATACACAAAAACTCGATGAAAAACGCCCTATCTTTGTAGCAGGTTACGGGGATTGTGGACCGGCCTATATTTGTACTGAAAAATCTTTTACAGAAGGCGGTTATGAACCCTATGCCTCACATGTTGTCCCCGAATCCGAAAAGACATTGAAATCGGCAATAGAAAAAGTAATTTCTTAAAAAATTTCTTGCCCGTAAAACCATTATTAATATAAACAAAATCATTAACAAGGGGTTTTTATAGTATAATCTTCCTTTATGAGATTGGAGCAACTATATTAGATATGAACAATCCTTTGGTGCGTGTTTTGATATTAAATTGGAATGGGAAAGAACATCTGGAAGAATGTTTTTCATCTCTGGTTGAGGGGTGTCAGCGTGAGGATGTAGAGTTTGTTCTTTTAGACAATGCCAGTACGGATGAATCCGTATCTTTTGTGCGAGAACAGTTCTGCAACGACCCGCGTGTGGTTGTGGAATGTTTAGATAAAAATTATGGTTGGTCGGGGGGAAATAATCGGGGAATTATAAAATCTATTGAGAACGGTGCAAAATATATCTTTTTATTAAATAATGATACCCAAGTAGAGCGTAATTGCATTGATAACTTGCTTGAAATGTCTGAAGCCAATCCTGATATTGGTGGATTGGCTCCGAAAATGCTCCTTTATAATCAGCCATGGCTCCTAAATTCCGTAGGATTGGAATGTTCCATCATAGGTGCTGCGTGGGACCGTGGACTGGGTCGCGTAGATACAGAGCGGTGGAATAAAGTAGTCGAAATTGTTGGAATTTGCGGCGGTGCTATGTGGTTAAAGTCAGAGGTTTTAACTAAAACGGGGTATTTGCCGGAGGAATTTTCGATTTACCTTGACGACCTGGATTTATGTTTGCGTATTTGGGACACAGGCTATCGTATATTAACCTGCCCGAATGCTGTCGTTCATCATAAATTCAGTGCTACCTGGGAAGGTTCTACAGAAAAGGTTCAACATAAGTATTTTTTGAATACACGAAATCGTTTTTATCTTATGGAACGAAATTTTCCTGTGAGTAAGATTTTTAACATATTGTTCTGGACGAAATGGGGAGAAATGAAGGCTTTAGGTAATGCTATTCGAAAAGCAGAATTCTGGCGGATACAGAAACACATTCAGTCTTGGATTGAAGCAATCCGATATATACCGGAAGCACGAAGATGGAAAAAAGAAATGGCAACAAGAAATCAAAAACATAAAAATTTGCCTCCTTACTGGCATTTAATACAGAAAAAAACTTTATTTTGTCCGGATATCGAACTTCCCGTTAAGGGTTGGTATAAACCCATTTATATCGACGGGAAAAAATTCTTTCCCATGAGTAAATATGCAGAAATAGAACATAAAGGAGGAGACTTTTCTTTTCTATGTGGAAATATTTCTTCAGAAAAAACGGAAATTCATATTGATATAAAATGGAATGGAGAAGTTGTAGGAAATATTAGAACGGAAGGATTAAAAAAATACACTTTTGATTTGCCTGCAGGCGTAATAGTATTTGAAGCAAAAAAAATATTGGAAGCAGAACAAATAGGGAAAAATTACGATGTAGGAGCTTGGTTTCAGTTTGAAAGTTTACTTCCTTTGTAGAATTTTTATAAGATTTCAAAATATCTGAAAAAGAACAAGGACATAAGGTAATGTTGAAAAAAAATAAAGAGACACAAACTTTGAAAAATCTTTTCTGGCGGAATTTTTTTCTTTTCCTTATTCTTATCATTGTAATCGGTATTTCATGGTGGTTCGGTTCTATCGCAGGAAAATATTCACTTCAGGATTTGATGACAAAACCATTACCGCCTGTCCCTCCGGAAGGAGAAATTAACGGGAAACAGCAGGATAAAGAAGGTTCGCTTCCTTTTTTTATATATGTAGGTGGAGAACCTTGCAGTGAGATTGCTCAAAAAGAGTTCATGCATGCAAAGGAAGCAGGGGTTGTTAATTATATTATAGATGTTCCATTTCCATGGCGTGGCTCTGATGATTTGCCAGAATTGTTTCGCATTCTCCAATGTATGAATGAGATTGACCCACATGGGAAGTATTGGATTTATCTGGACCTTAATCCACCTGAATCCTGGTTTTCGGGAAAGAAATCTGCCAATATGATAGTTAACGGAGAGATTCAACCTTACGCATGCTTTAATGCACCATCATGGAAAAAAACAATTGAAGAGTCTTTCAATTTGCTGGTATCCAGCCTTCATTCCTCCAAAATTGGTGGACAGGTAGGCGGATTTATCTTAGGATTTTTAAAAAATCGCTGGTGGATTTCCCCGGGACTGGATGAATCAGAGTATTCACTAACGAGTTTTAACAAGTGGATACAAAATCACTATCCCTCTTCCGAAGAGCGTATTCAACTATTCGGGACAGATACACTGGAACCTTCTTTTATCCTTGATGGGTTGCACAAGGAAACCGCAACTTCATCCAATTATTTAAATCCTGTGGAACATCGTATTCTAATAAACTACCGTCGTTTCTTTAACGAAAGTCTGGCAAATAGCGTAGGTTTCTGTGCCATGACATTAAGGCAGTTACTCAAAGATACAAAGGCAAAGATTTATATCCCGTTTGGATTAAATATGGAAACAGTAGACACAGCCACAGGGCAATTTTCGTTAGATTCAATATTAGAAAGTGATGTAGATGGTTTTATTCTTCCTATATCCTACATAAACCGTGGATTGGGGGAATCCGGAGGACCCGCAGGTACAATAGAAACTCTTTCCCTTCATGGGAAAAATGTCCTCCTTTTCGATGATACGCGAACCGGTATTTCTTATGATGCTTCAACCCAACAAATTGTGCGTGTAAAAGGAATTCGGGCAGAAAATATTTTTGCCGTTCAAAAGAGAAATATGGGGTTGGCGATTGTTCATAATGCAGGTTTGATATGGACAGACCCGGAAGGAAAAGGATGGCTTTTAGATATAGAGCAGTGGGATTTGTTTAAAAAAATGATACAAATTTCTACTCGAATCTTTACTCAAGGGGGTGGTTTGCAAAAATTGAGACTTCAACCACGAAGGATACATGGCGTATCTAATGATAATTTAACATCGGAAGATAACACACTGCCCCGTTTACAGGTTGGAAAATTTAACACAGAAGAGGTGCAAACAGAATATCCTGCTATAGTTCCATTAGAAAATATCCTGTGGGAACCTCTGGCTATGATTATAGATGAGCGAGCTATGCACCTGCTGACACCTAAAGGAATTGAATTTTATTCATCAAGTATTGCAAATGTTCGAGACCAACTTTTGAAAGTAGGGCTACCTATAGAATTTTATCTCATGCAAGATTTACTGGATGAACGAATCCCAAAAAAATTAATATATTTTATTTTTAATCTTTACCCACCAACAGAAAAAGAAATCCAAATTTTACACCGTATATTTGAAACAGATAAGTCTATAGTTATATGGTATTACCTGCCTACATGGGGGAAAGATTCGGATAATGCAGAATTGGTTCATCAATTAACCCAAATGGATGTAAAATTGTTTGAGGCAGATACAATAGCAGGTTCCGTTCTGGGTTTGGAAGGAAGATGGTTAAACAAAGGGGAGGTTTTTGGGGAACCTATATCTATTTCGCCATTATTTTATATTGAGGATGAAAATGCTGATGTAATTGCTCGCTATCAATCGAATAGCAAACCCAGCATTGCAGTTAAAACCATAAATGATAAGTGGGTCTCCGTTTTTTATGCAGAACCTACGGTAAATTACCTTGCTATGCGTGAAATTCTTTCTATCCTTGAAGTGCCTACGGCTATTGCCGAAGGAAGTGTTGAAACACAAGACACACTATTGGTAGGAACAAACATGCTGGTTCTTCATACAAAAGGAATCGGAGACCGTATTTTGCAATTCAATCAATTTTTAAACATTGAAAATTTGTTTCAACCTGAGCAAAAATGGTTCGAACGGGAAACGCTCCTTCTCTCATTAGGTAGTGGAGAAACTGTGTTCCTATTTTTCCAACCCCAATAAAAACGAAACCAAATTTAATGAAAATAGTCTTTTTTATTTAGTATAATAGATAAACATATTTCTTTTTGAACCTAAATAACAAGGAGATTTTACAATGCAACCTTTATCAAGAAGAAGTTTTTTAAAAAGCACGGCTGTATTAGTCGCCGGAACAATGGCTGCGGGTAAAGTTTTTGGTGCTAATGACCGTATTGGAATTTGCACCATAGGATTTAATGGACAAGGAGGAAGTCATATTAAAGACATTTTAGGAAAAACCAATGAAGCGGAAATCGTTGCTCTATGCGATGTAGACAAACGAGTTCTGGAACGTATAGTCTCAGCAGTAGGCTCGAAACAGGGAAAAGCCCCAAAGGCTTATGAAGATTTTCGTGAAGCTGTGCAAGACCCCAATGTGCACGCTATTACTATTGCAACGCCGAATCACACTCATACCCTGATAACCGTAGTCGCATGCAAAGCAGGTAAAGATGTATATGTAGAAAAACCGTTATCCCATAACATCTGGGAAGGCACCCAATTGGTAGAAGCAGCAAAAAAATATAACCGTATTGTCCAACACGGAACACAAAGTCGCTCCGATAATACTTTAATTCGCGATATGGGATTAATCCATAAAGGTTTTATTGGTAAAATTATGCATTCCCGAGGTTATGTATATAAAAACGGAAATCGTTTTGCCATAGGTCATGGTGAACCAGGAACACCGCCCGATTATTTAAATTGGACATTATGGCAGGGAACATCACCCGACCATCCCTTTATGAAAAATAAAGACCGCAAAGATAAACCCGGTTTATATGTGCATTATGATTGGCACTGGTTCTGGGAATATGGAAACGGAGAAATTGGTAATCAAGGTGTACATGAAATGGATATAGCCTGCTGGGGTCATAATCGTGGATTGCCTATCAAGGTATATAGCACCGGTGGAAGATATGGTTGGGATGATGATGGACAAACACCGAACACTCAGGCAACATCATTCACTTATGAAGACGGTTCTATGGTTACATTTGAAGTTCGCAATTTAGGCTCCTTCCAGGAAGCCGATGGCGGCGATTGTGGCAATAGTTTCTTCGGGACAGATGGTTACTATGTCCGTAGAAAAGGTTTCTTTGACTATAAAAATAAACCCATTCCTGTAAACGACCCATTACCTGAAGATTTAGATAAATGGGACCGTTTCTTCCGTGCCATTCGCTCTCGTAAGGAAGAAGATTTACCGGTTACTCCGTATGATGCTCATATATCATGCGTGCATTGTCATTTAGGTAACATTGCATATCGCGTGGGACGCTCATTAGAATTTGACCCGAAAACACTGTCTTTCAAAGATGAAGAGGCGAATAAATTGGTTAAACGCGAAAAATACAGAGAAGGCTTTGAACCTACTGCATAATTATTGATTTTTTTTGGGGATATGGCTAAAATCCATATCCCCAAAATTTTTAAAAAATAACTTGACATTAGGTTTTAAATATGGTAATATATAATAAAATAGTTGAATATGCAGGTATAATTAAATAACAAAAACATCTCTAACAATAAGGAGATAAGCAGTGAAAAGATTAGTCGCATTAACACTCGTGGTTCTGTTAGCCCTTTGCACCATGGTTGCATTTGCTGACGGAACATCCTCCACACAGCAGACACAAGTGAGGCAGGTAAGAGGTCTTGCTGGCGGTGCTGGTGGTACAGGTGGTATCGCAGGACTTAGCGGTGGTGGTTCTGCTGCAGGTGGAGCCGATATAACCGTTGCTCGTTATTAATCACCATACAAAAACTTCAGAGCTCAAATTTATATTTTTATATAAGGGCAGGGTGAGGTGTTTTTTTATTTATTAACAAGTAGTAATCATCGGGGTGTAGCTCAGCCCGGTTTAGAGCGCTTGGTTCGGGACCAAGAGGCCGGTGGTTCAAATCCACTCACCCCGACCATTGGATTCAAGGCAAAATTAAACCAAATATAAATAAGTCTTTATAAACCTTTCCTCACCTTTTTTACACTTTAATTTCACCATTCTAAATATATTCGTTATCACTATCCATTTTCTACTTCTACATTTGTTTTTATAGATTATCTGTAAGAGCAATTATATTATGTCCATTTTTTATCTACAAATACTCGATAGCAAAATAACGATATACTAATTAAAGGTAATTTGTTAATTCAAAAATTTTGAGTTTTACTCTGATGTATTTTTTACTTTATCCAGAATTTTTACAATTAAGTCAAATAGTGCTCCTAACATTTTAATACCGTTATTCCATACCTCTATTTGTTGTTGCTTTTCAAGTGTGGAATCTGCTTGTTGGGGAACAATTTTTGAATAGGTGGTTGTTTGGATATGTTTCATATTTTACTCCTTTTTAGTTCTATATAAAATTAAAAGTCTATTTGGAAACGTGTTTGAAGAATACCTAAATTACCATCATATAAGTCATGGTCTATATTGGCAAGGGTATAATTTAAGAAGATTCGGGTATTGGGATTGAGATACCAATTTAATCCTAAAGTCCAATCTTGTTCATTTCCACCACGAATCATCCCGCTATCTAAATCTATCCAGGAATATCGTAAACCCAATTCCCATGCTCCCCAGGAACCTTTTTTAGGAGAAAAGTTTTTATTGGGCTTAATCCTACTCAAAGTTCCCATTTTATTGTTATATGTCCGATTTTCACCTGTAAGGAAATAACTGGTATAGACATATCCTCCTTGAAATTCTCTTGTTCCACCAAAATTTGTATCCACATAAGATAAGGCATGCTCTGCCTGGACAGAGAATGGCCCATATATCCACAAAAATTCCGTTCCTATCAAATCAACATCGTCCGCAACGGCATCTGCTATTCGGAACCCTGCATATCGGTCAGTATCCAGATATGAAAAGGCAAGGGCACATTCAGGGTTCGTGCGATAGCGGAATGGAGCACCATCGGGATTGCGATGACTGTAGGCTAAACCTAAATGCAGAAGTTTTCTTCCATTATCTTCATACCACGGAAGCCCTACTACACGACCCGTAACTGCATATCCCTGGTCATCATCGCTATCATTATCTGATGGAAAATCATCCGTTTCTTTGAATATACCTGCTTGCCAAATAAGTCTGTTTTGCAAGTGAGAATTAAATAACATTATTCCAACATTCCGCTTTGGATTAAAAACATCATTAAATCCTCGTTCCATAAAGGTATTGTAATTCGAATTTGTCAATCGTTCCATTCCGAAAGGTTCTCGAAAATGACCTACTTGAACATTGCCTATATATGGAATATCCGAAATACCTATATATGCATCTGTAAATTTGGCTCGACCTTCCATATCTTTATCCCCTGCAAAATCAAACTCCATCCGATAAAAAACAGATTCATATATCTTTCCTGAAAAATCAATCCGTGCACGGCGAAACTGAGTACCATCATCCTCTTCACCAAACACAGAAACTAAATCTCCATTGTTATCAAAAAAAGCCCAATCTAATTGGAGTCTACCACCTACTTGTAATTCAAAGGAACCATCTTGATTTTTAAAAGATAATCGGTCTTTCCATTGCGATATTAATTCATTAGAATTTTTTTCTTCTTTTTTAACTTCCGTTTTTTCTGCAGGGGAACTTTCTTTTGTAGGTATATTTTCAGTGGAGTTCGTAGGGGATACTGTTTGTTCTTTTCCTTTTAATAAAGTTTCTAACTCTTGAACTTTCTTTTCAAGTGTTTCAATCCTTTGCATTAATTCTGCTTCTCTTTGCGTTGGATTTTCTTTAGAATCATCAGTAAAAGCAAGATTTACAGAGAAAGAAAAAATAACAGACATCATTACAACTAATATCTTTTTGCTATATCCCATGGTCAAACTCCTTTTTTAAATTTATATTATCATAAACTATGCCAAAAAGGAAACCTATATTTAATAAAAGCATAAATCATTGTTCTGTATATAATTACAATGTTAAAAGAATAGTTTTTTTGAATTATTTTTAACGATAAAACAATCAGTATATTTGGTAAAAAATCGTATAAAATTGTTAAATATTTCAATATACCTTTATCAATATTATCAATAAAATTTCAGAGTAAAAACCTAAATTAATTAAAAACATACAACATAAGTTTTATCTATCCTTTAGATAAAGGACTTCACAACACCTCAAAGAGAGTGGAAAGATAGGAATAAATATAAAAGTAGATACTATACTATATTCGGTTGGTGTTTATAGCAAAGTGTAATTCTTTTACGGAGGGGAAAATAAAATCGGGTTTTCTTTCTACTTTGTTTAATTGTTCTGGCGTTGTTTCACCGGACAAAACAAGAATAGATGTTACACCTGCACGATATGCCATTTCCATATCTGTATATAATCGGTCACCAACCATAGCTGTGTATTGGGGTTGCATATTTAATATTTTCAAAGCCATTTCTATCATTTCGGGATTAGGTTTTCCGATATATCGGGGTTCTCTACCTGTACTCGCATGGAGTAATCTCGCAATAGAACCACAATCAGGAATAGGGCCATTTTCTGTTGGACAAACAAGGTCAGGATTGGTAGCAATATAAGGCAATCCCTGTAAGAGGTAATGGGTTGCCTTTTTTAATTTTTCATAGGTCAAGGTAATATCAAAAGAAATTAGAACTGCATCAGGATTCTCTTGAACCAGATTAAATCCAGCACGAATAAGTTCCTTTTCAAAAGAAGGGGGAGCAACCGTAAAAAGATTTTTATAATTCGTATTCCTTTTTAAGAATTCGAGGGTAGCCATTCCTGAGGTTAAAATATGTTCCTTAGAAACTTGAATCCCTAATAGTTCTAATTTTTTTTGATATTGCTCCGCATCTTTTGTGGGATTGTTTGTGAAAAACAAAAATTTTTTATTAGATGATTTTAAATAGTTAATAAATTCTGTTGCACCAGGAATAATTCGATTCCCAAGATATATTGTCCCATCCATGTCTAAAAGGAAACATTGTATTTCTTCTATTTTCTTCACTTTTTTATCTCCAATTTAATTCTAAATCTATTGCGAAATTTCAAATATTTACACAATTTTAACTGTGGAATATTCCACACTTTTTTAATCAAGTCTTATACAAAATTTTCCATTTATTATTTATAACTTACTAATTATCAACATTTTATAACTATTATATTTAATTATGGCATAATAATTGCTACCAATCTATTGTAATTTGGAGTTTATAAATGTTTCGACAATTAATGATATTAAAAAAGAGCAAGAAAAAACAACAAGGCATGACACTTATAGAACTGATGTTTGCTGCGGGTATATTAGCGTTCGTGCTAAGTATGATATTTACCTCTGTTGTAACTGTGGGCATGAATCGTGAAATACATACTCAACGGTTGCAGGCAGAGAGTGTTGTCAATGAGATATTAGACCAAATTAGTCGTTCAGATAGTTCTCAGATATTAAATTTTCTTCCTAATGTACCAAAATTGCCGGGAACAAATGCTATATTACAAATAGAAGCCGTAACAGCAGATGGAACACCTATTACTTTGCCTGCTTCTAGCAACATAAACTTACCCAATCCTCTGGAAGTGCGTGTTACATTAACATGGCAAACAACAGACCGTGGATATACAATAACGAAGAGGGGTTCGACTTATGTATCCAACTAAACGAAATATATTAGGTATGACATTAATTGAATTGACCATGACTGTAGGTCTGATGACGATTGTTATGGGAGCATTATTTACTCTTTCGCTGAGCCTCAACGACACAGTGCAGAATTATAATGCAACCATAACAGCCACAGACGAAGCCCGTCGTGCCTTGCAAATTTTAATTCCTCGTTTATCCCATGCTTCTCGTCAAAGTGTAAATTGGAATGAACTGCCGGGAAATATATTGCGATTTCGCATGCCAACAGATTTGGATGGAAATGGTACCTGTGTTGATGCAGGCGGAAACCTTGAATTAGGAAATGTTGTAACCATACAACGCGATACACAGGATGCAAATAATGACGGATTGACAGATAATCAACTGGTTATGATTCAGGGAAATAATGTTACTGTTCTGGCAAATCATTTATTTAATCCTCCTGAAGTAGAAAATACGGATGGTTCTTTTAATGATACCAATGGGAACGGGAGATTAGACCGTGGCTTCTTTGTCACGATAGATAACAATACCATTCAGGTTCATATTGATACCTTTGGTCAATCGCGTCGTGGACATCAGTTTGTAATAAATGTAGAAGAGCGTGTAGCTCCAAGAAATCCATAAAAGAGGAAATTCGCTATGTTTAAAAAACGAAATATATATTTAACCAATCCTCCCCATAAAGAAGAGGGTATGGCAATGATTATAGCCCTGGTTTTTGTAATGGTAGCCATTGCATTGCTAAGTACCCTCTCCGTTCAAATCATTAACCAAAATCTGCAACAAAATAGATATTCCGACTTTAGAGATGCATTTTGGGGGGCTGTTTCTGCTGTTCAGGAAAGCAAAAGTTCTATGGAAATAGGAGGTGATGGTTTGGTAGGTGTTGAAAACTGGACACCTTCATATAATGCGAATAACGAGCCTATCCTCCCTTCCTTTGATAGTCCTTCTGTTACACCTCGCACATTAGCCTCCGACCCAACGGTTCAATATTTCGCAATAGCAATCCCCTGGGAAAGTGACAATTTCGACAATAACGGCGATGGCCTTGTTGACGATATATCCGAAGTAGATATGGTTACTATATATGCACTTGCCCGAAAAAATGGAACCGTCCGCCGATTGGAGGTTATAACGGACAGTACTGATGTAAATGTTTGGAATAATGCTATATTTGCAGGTGATGGTCAAATTGGAAATGTAATAAATGGAAATGTAAGTATTCATGGTTCTGTTCATGTTCTGGGAAACAACCTCCTACCGGGAAATCCTGCAATAACTGCTTTAGACCTAAGCGGAACAGCTTTAATCCATAATAATTATCAGGGAGTTCCCGGTATATTGCAACAACGAGTTCCTCCCTTGCCTACAACGGTGTTTGATGGTGAAACTGTAGAAACTTTAAATGCCAAACTCCGTGTAAAACGCGGGTTGGTCGGTTTATCAGGCAATTCAGAAATTGGAGAACCTCATGTTCCGGGGAATGGATGGAAAGAAACGATGGATGGAACATTTGTTAATGATGGCTGGACAGGAAATCAAACCATTCCGAACGGTGGTAGAGGTATTCCTAAGAATGTATTTAGCGATAACGGTTGGGATGAACTTTATGATTTAGGGAATCGGGTTGCTTTCCCACTACTTACAGACGATTGGCGGGAACCTAATGGCTCAAAGGTTATTAATCCTAATACAGGAAACCCATATAGCTTTCAGGATTACTTTTCCCAAGTGCTATTGGCAGACCCTGCTATTACTAATGATGGAGTATTTAATGGGAATTTAATATTAAACGCAAAGGGTAGCAAAATCTTCTGGGATGCAACAACAGGAACTTATTTAAATGGCTCATTACCTGCTTCTTTGCCGCCGAATGACCATGATTATATCTGGTTCGACCCGTCAACCAATGTTTTAAGAATTAATGGACAAATACGCATAAACGGCAATCTAACCTTTACCGGTGGTGGAAACGACCGTACTATTAATTATAGCGGGAAAGCCGCCATACTTGTCTATGGTGATATTACTATAGATACAGACCTTGTTACATGCAATAATGGAAATCCCAACAATATTCTGAATAGCTTTCCTGTCAACAATATTATAGGACTTATGAGTTCTAATAACATGTATATTGGCAACACAGCACAGTGTGATATCATGGGCGCTTTCTATGCTCAAAATATGATAAAAATTTCAAAGCAAACAGATGTAATGGGAACGATAGTTTCAAGTTATTTCGATATGGGTTCACAGGTTCCCAATATTTATCAAGTCCCGGCTCTGGCGACCAATCTTCCTTACGGAATGATTGCTAATTATCCAATTACAGCTTTACAGCAAGTTGGTTGGCGTGAATTAGGATTGTAACTTTAAAAGGAACTTAAAAAATGAGTACATATATGAAAAACATATCATTTTCATCGTATTTGTTGTTCATAGGTGCTGCTATATTAATTACCCTGGGAATTATTGGTGCTATTTGGGGCAAAACAAGCAATGTAGAAGCATTAGAAGCACAGAAGACTACATTAAAAAACCTAAATACGACACCGACACTAACAGCGGATATTGAAAAACCTTCTATCAATGAACCTCCAAAAGATTTAAATAATCCCGACCAATTAATTGAACATTATCGTTCTCAATTGGAACAAAATCCTCAGGACCCAAATACACCAGCATATCTGTCTGCAATAGGAAATCTTTATAAAATGAAAAAAATGGATTGTGCTAATGCTATTCCTTATTATGAACGAATTATTATTGATTATCCTGATTGGGAAGGTATTAAATCTATATATCCAGAATTGGCTTCTTGTTATGAGGAAGTAAATGACTATAAAGGTAAAATCTGGATACATGAAGAAATGATGAAAAGATTTCCAGAAGATTCTCAAGAATACCTTTTCGCAAAAAAAGCCCTCGGATTATAATTCCCTATCCAGAATAAAAACTCTTAAAAATCCCTAACTATTACTTCGCAGCAAAATTGGATTCACATTGGATTTTTTAGCAGAATGAAAAGGATTCCATCAAAAGAAATAAACAAGGAAAAGATGGAAAACACGACGGAGTATTAAAGAACCTATCATCATAAGGGCAATTATAAAAAGAACCCATTTTTCTTTTTTTGATAGTCCCAGTTTCATAAAGAACAAATCTATTAGAACAGGATTAAGACTTTATCACCGCATGTTTGCATTTTCTACGAATTTCTTCAGGACATTGTTCGATATATTGACAACAATGTTCCGAAGTATTTCCAGCAATTTCACAGGCTTTCCCGCTTCGTTCACCTAAACGATAACGGGCTAATAAATGGATACATACCCAGATAAAGCCCAAAATTAAAGCAAACAAAATGGCTAACGATATAGTAATAAGTATAGTTTTCATTTCAGAACTTAACCTGTATATAAGTAAACAAAAGCATCATCCCTTTTCATTCCAAAACACTTAAATATTATAAACCCTATTTGCTTACATTGATAACTAAATTGACAGTTCCGTTAACCGCATTACTTACAATCGGGATAACAGGGTTAAAATCAAAAATTTGAGTTTTGTTAACTGTGATAGTAACAATCTCTTCTGCTCCTGTTTCAGCATAAGGACCAACAGAACCGGCTAACTTAGAGAAAGTATAGCCCTCTGTCGGCAAGGCTAATCGGTCAAAACTCCATGAAAGCGTAGATTGTCCTGTATTCCTGATGATAAAGGATTGCGCTTCTATTGTATTAGGAGAATTGAAGTTCAATTCAGTGGGGATAACCGTTATTTCAGGTGGTTGTATCGTACAATAGACAAAAACAAACCGTGTTATGGGGTTATTGAATATGGAATCAAATGAGAATTGCAGTATTCCCAAATATGTACCTGGGAGCAGTTCTCCACGCTCAATAGGAATATGTAATTCATAAGGAGTTCCATTTTCATAGATGATACGAAGTTCTTCATCCGGTTTTACAATGTTCCCAAAGAAATCACCTGTCAAGGCTTCAACATCCCAGTATAAGCCAACAGATGTAGGACGATGACTACCACCATCATTATAGATGTTTACAACCAAATCGTAGGTATCATCGGGAAGATTAATAACATATTCATCACTCATCGCAGGTTGCGTTTCTAATCGAGGATAGGGATTGGATGGTGCTAGATTGGGTTGCTCTTTTACTTCAAATAAATTTGGGTGTGTAAAATACTTTGACTCTGGATTTGCTGTTATTTGCGGGAAGACTACATCAAATTGTAATTGGAACGGTTGTGTTGCGTTTTCGAAATGTAAAACACATAGAGAACCAAAAGCACCATAGTCCAGCGGTTGATTATCGGGGGACGAAAATTGTAGCACATTGCCCACCTGATTAAAATTCCAATCAGGAATCAATCCTCCTTCTGCTAATGTAGGTTGACGCACTGACATGGTCATGGCAGGGTTTCCACCTACAGGATTTACAGAAAATTGAAGGGAATTTATATTCCGTTGAATATAATCTGCATAAACGACTACATCAACAGTTTGTGAATTGGTATCTATCCCATCAGTTAGCAATTTAATTTGTCCCAAACGCACATCATTGGCATATTTCAGCAAATCAATTTGTGTATGACCAAAGGCAGTAGATATATCTCCCTGGTCGGGTAGGCATGGCGTTCCATCATCCGCCGGGGAATTAAAGGCAAGGTCTATACGCACAGTAGCACCAGACATCTGGTTCAGGGCGACGAATTCGAAGAGTAATTGGCTTTGAATATCCTTCGCAATCGAACGGTCGCACGGGTCGTTTACATCCATTTCAAGCCAATCTTGTAATGTGGAAAGTAAGGGTTTCGAAATAGGTCTTCCCACACTATCTACTTCTTGTGTGTTTTTATTTCGGGTAGAATACAAATGTCCCCCGGTTTCCTCAATCAATTGAATTAATATATTCTTATTTACATCTTCACCCCAGCAGAGAAAGAAGGGTCTTGCACGAGCACCTTTCAGAAAATCTACTACAGGGGATATTTGTCCCGGTGGAGTGGTTAACTTTCCATCGGTGATTACTAACATAATACGGTCATCAGATATATCAAAGGGGATATGGTCCCCATCGGCATATACCATTTCCAAGCCACCACTCTCTATCGCAGGGAGTAATGTGGTAGCACCATGGTCAATGACTTGCATACTTAATAATCTATTTTTTGCAATATCTTTATTAAAGGTAAAGGTAGGCTCGCCATCGTTATTTACTAACATACGCACAGAACTACCAGACCATTCTCGTTCATTGAATACACCAATCCCTATTTGATAATTATCAGGAATATCATCAATAAATGCGGGCAATGTACGCACATACAACTCACGAATAGGGTCATTGGCTCCCGAAATTTCTTCCTCTTCCAAAGATTTGGCAGATTCAAACATACTTCCGGAAGCATCCAACAAGATTAGGATGGTGCCCTTATGCTGAACCAATCGTTCTGATTTCACCATAGGTATAAGAAAACGACTGGATTCTTGAATATCTAAGGGCAGGTCATCTTCTGTAATTACGAATTTGTCTGCAAGTGTGGGAAGAAATGCTTCGGGTAAAGATATAGCGCGTTGTTGAACATCGCGAAGTGTCATAACATATCGTATTAACGAGGGTATTCGTAGATTTGGCGGTGCTGTCTCTACTGTTAGTGTAGGAGCCGAAGCAGTTATGGTAACATAAACAGGAGCAATTGTTTCATCAATTACTTTAACACCGTTTACAGTTTTTCTACCTATAATTTTTATTTGTCCTGAAGCATTTGCTCCATCTAAACCTTCACGGTCAATAGAAACAGAAATTTCCTTCCATTCTTTAAGAGGTCCTGCTGTACCATAACTCAAGCCGGATTCCGGAAATACAGAAATCCAATCTTTGTTAGGTATCAATAGGAAATCCAGTGCCGTTCCCGGGTCACCCAGATTTGCGACATCAAAGGTTTTTAGTATTTCACCGGCTCCAAAATTCAAGGAAGAAGGTTGTGCCCCAATAATTATTTTCTTCGGAACCTGAATTTCTATAATAATTTTTACAACAGGATTTTCAGGGTCATTCGTTTGGATAATTAACTCGTAGGATGCGCCTAAATAAGTCAAAGTATCTCTACTAACAGATACCTTTATCCTCTGTTCTTTCCCTTTCTCTAAAGAACCTTGAGTGGGATTGATACCAGTTATCCAGCCAGGAATACCTGTCGTTAATATCTGCCATTCTAAAGTTCCTTTACCGGTATTTTGAATAACAAACTCCTGTTCGATTTCTTCAAATGCGAAGTTAAGGAAAGGTATACCATTATTATCCGTTCCTTCTCCTATTACGGTAACTTCAGGTATTTGAGGAACAGACATACTGGTCTGAACAGGAACAGGAGATAGATTTGTCGCCGATTCTACAGCAATCCCTTTTACTTCAAATGAATACTGATAAGTGGGTCCTTCAGATTCATTGGCTAAGGCTCTATTTACTTTTACCTTTAAAGTTGCCGTTTGAGAACCACTTACCTGACCAGAAGCAATACCTTGATTGTTTATCGGTGTAATACTTAACCATGCAGGGAATTGTGTTGTATCAATCTCCCAGGCAATAGTTTCTTCACCATCGTTCCAGATAGCCAGTGTTTCCTCAGAACGAGTTTCACCAAAGTTAATCTCCGTAGGAAGGACTATCAGTTTCGGGGCTCGTGATGCCTCCATTTGAACATTAAGTACAGAGGAACCCCAACTGGAATTTATAGTAATACTTCCCTGATATTCACCGGGTCGTAATATTGTCGGGTTTGCTTCAACCGTAACCGTTTGACTTCCACCTGCATCAATGTTCCCACTGGTAGGGGTAATTCTCAACCAATTTGAGGCATTTGGGATATCTGAGGTCCAACGCCATGCTACCGGTGCGGAATTATTGATGGTAAAGGTCTGCGTTTGTATTTCGCGAATCTTTCCGAAGTTTATTAAATTAGGGTTTACAGTTAATGCTCGCGTCCGCATCCGAACGATTACTGAAATGGCATAATTGGTAGCCGTATCCCGAACCTGAAGTGTGCCTGTATAATCATTGGAAGATAAGTTTGCAGGATTTACAATCACAGGGACATCTACCGACTAGGAAGGAGGAATATTAAACTGCGCATTTTGAACAGATAGCCACGATTGGGCTTCTGATGCTACTTCTATCTGTATGGATACCTGCTGTGTTCCTAAATTGGAAACTTTTAATGTCTGCTGTGCTTGCTGTTCTATCAGACCGAATTGCATTTCGTTGGGCGTTACCTTCAACGCAGAAACTTCCATAGTTACAGGTAGAGAGATTTCCTGAGAACCGGCGGTTATTTTTACTGTGGTTTGATAGACACCGACTGCTAAACCGCTTCGATTTACACGGAATCTTAAAGTTACGCTCTGACCAGCAGGAACTTCTCCACTTGCGGGCGTGACAGATAGCCATCCTGCATTGGATGGAATGGTTACACCCCAATTTGTTTTTATTGTACTCTGGTTAGCTATGTTTGCTTCTAATTCTGTTGTAATTGTACCGAAATCCAGAGAAAGAGGACTAATTGATATATTAACTGTTCCGGGTTTGGTAATGCTTACAGTAACCTTCTTTGTATCTCCTACACCTTTAATTATCACCTCTCCTATGCTGGTACCATTTGGAATACTTGTGCGGTCTGCAATTAAATCTAATTGCTGGACTTTTCCTCCAGATAAGGAACCTTCTATTTTACTGGCACTGGTTATACCACCATCCTTTGATAATTTTAACCAGGTGTTTGATGTCTCTGCTTCCCATGACCAGTTTCCACTTTTACTAAATACAATACGGATAGTTTCTCGCACAGAAGTTTCCCCAAAGGTCACCGTTTCCGGTTCCACATAGAAACTGACCCATGGGCACCCTGTTATAGTTAGAACGATTAAAATGGAAGCGATAATTTTAACTATTAACATCTTTTGCCTCATGCGAAGGCTCCTGTCTTTCATATCTTATAAATTTATTATTTAATTTGCTACTGTAATTTCTACCTTTTCTGTATCGAAGATATCTGTTCCAATAAGCAAATTCCCTGTAACAAGGGTACCTGGGGTAAAACCTGTACGGTCAATAAATAAAGTAACCTTCTCAGATTCACCCGGTGCTAATTCGGAATCAGGAGTATCGGAATTTCCAAGCAATCCATATTTAATATCTGTAATCCATGTCGGATGAGATGTTATTTGCCAATTAAATGTGTCCAATCGGTTATTGCGAATGGTAAATGAAATAGAACTGTTGTTTACAGGGACATCTAATCGTGTGGGAATTACAAGTTTTCCTGGAATGTTTTTGTTGTTAGGAACAGGGTCTTGAAAATCAGAAATACCATCTTTATCATTATCCCAGACACCCGCACTTTCGGGGTCAAAAGGCAATCCCGCAAGTCCTGCAACTGTTGTAGAGGGTCCAGCAACTTTTGCTGATACAGTAATAGGGAGGAAACCATCTATGTAGGTAGGACCACCGGGATAGAGGAAATATTTGGTCCGCGAAGTTTGTCCTACACTTCCAGGATTCACCAAAGATTCGTTGTCAACTCGCATAGCAAGATTTAAGACGGGCTCTGCATCGCCAAAGGATTGGACATACGCATCTAAACCCTTGATTGTAATTTTAAATAGATTACCAAAGGCACCATATTGGAAAGCTTTATCTTCAGAATTTAGCAGTAGATACACTCCATCACCTTCATTAATAAATCGCCAACCACCCTCAGAATTGATAAGCCCATCTTCGGCTAATTCAACCTTCATATTTACATTAGCGAGTAGCAAGTTCCATTGGTCATCTGTTATATTGGACGGCTTTTGTAAGAAGTATCGCGTTCTTAAGAAATAGACATCTCTTGGTATGTAGTCTGCACGGACAAATACTTCCGCCTGCCAGGTTCTTTGACTTGAATTATCCGGGTCATTCCCATAAAACAAGCCCGAAGTAACTAATGATAACTGACCTGCACGCACATCACCAATATAGGCAAAGGCATCTTCTTCAAAAATACCTGTCAGGGAAGGTAATCCACCGCCGGGTTTATATTCAAATCGAATCGTATATTTAAAATCTTGCTGTTTGGGTGTAATGTAGGTTAAAACAACTTGATTTTTTAATTCTTCCCAGATACGACCTGTTGAATCTTCTAATGCTAATGTTATACTTTCCCATACTCCTGCGGTAGCAACTCCTTGTAGTTTGACGATTCCATTTCCATCGTTGGAACTTATCGAAATTTGTTTATTCACAACCACACCTGGTGTTGCGAGTGCAGGGTTTGTTCTTACCGTAACTTTTGTATAGCCACTTGCAGGTATTGTCCCCTGAACAGGTTCTATATTTGTTACCCATGTTGGCAAATTAGTAGTATCTGCCTGCCAGCCTAAATTGTCTTTTCCTTCATTATAAATATAGAAGGTTAAATCGTTAGGTTGACTGGACGGGTCAGGCCGTAGCACGAAGGATTTTTGCCCACCTAAAAGTCCTAGCAAATTATCCACATCGTTAGCAATATATAAATGTCCACCGGTTTCTTTAGCAATGGGTATCAAATCGGCTGTATTTATAGAACCTCCAGAAGCAAATCCTAAAGGATATAAACGGATTAAATTATCGTGTGCTTTTTCTTTAATCTCACTTGCATCAATGGTAGAGGCATTGTCCCATCCATCCGAAATAAACACAATAGATTTCACATCAGCATCATCAAAAGGTAACGGGTTTTTAAGGTCTTCGGCGAGAAGTCTATCTACAGCCTCTGAAAGAGCATCATAAATATTTGAAGCACCCATTAAATTAGGTGGAACATAGAAGGTTTCTAAGGACTTTTTCAGTAATTCTTTATCCGTAGTAAAAGAGCGGATTAATCGGTTTGTTTGCTGACGGTCATTGTGAAACATTAAAGCAATTTGATAGGAGGAAGGTAAGTCATAAATAAAATCTATAACCGCCTTCTTTACTTTTTCTATTGCCTCTCCGGGTAATAGCGGATTTTCTTTATTGTCCACGCCCGCATAATACATACTGCCTGTATAATCTAACAATATAATCATATTCCCTTTGATATTCTCAGGTCCGGTAAGGAAGTAAGATGTTTCTCTTAAATCTAAGGGAACACTATCTTCGGATATGGTTAGGCTAATTTTAGAACGGTCTGCTGCTGTGATTGTCGGTATAGCCCGTGATGATGAATCCCGCAATAAGAAGACATATCGCATTACATAAGGAGGTCTGCTGCGATTTAATGCCCCTTCAATTCGCAAGGGTTGCTTTTCAACACGCACTTTAATTGTTTTGGGTTCAACACCATTTAATGGAGTTGCTTCATTGGGGAATAGGATTGGATTGCGGTCTACTGCTGTTATGGTTATTGTGCGGTATTCTATATCTTCCTGAAGATTATCTCGATTAATAGTAACTAAAATCTGTACACCATCAATCAATAGATTTAATTCATCGGGATGATAAAAATCCTCTGGATTGCCATCTTCACCGTTGGCTCCTCCAGCAACGGGTCGAACATCTGCGATTACGGGATTGGCTTTTCCCTCATCCTCATGCGTAATACGGAAATATAGTTTTGAATCTCGAGGACCGACATTAGCAATCCAAAATTCCTTCTGAACATCTTCCTGTCCAAAATCCAGCACATCCAGTGGAATTATCTCCGGTCGTGTGTTCGTCTCCTGAAGAGGTTCAGAAATGGCTATTTTTGGGAGGCTTATCTGCTCGATTTTAATAGGTACTATTAACAAACAACTACGGGTATCTATTATGATGGAATATTGACCTGCCCCTAAAGTAATTTCTTTGGGTTTGGTAACAGTAATAGATATTTCAACTTTATCATTGGGATTAACTGTGCCTGCGGAAGGAGTAGTAGAAATACTATCAATAGCAACACCTGTAGGTCCAACAATTTGTAAATTCCATTGAGCCTGAGCATTACTACGATTCGTTAATGTTAATTTGGATGCAGGTAAATTTGTTGTAGTGCTATCCGAAGTTAACGATTCTTTAGTTACGGATAAAACTATTTCAGCAGGTTCTGCTGTAAAGCTTGTTTCCGGACATATTTTAGCAAAACGGAATTCAACTAATTGATTTCCCAATGAGGACTCAAAAAATAAACCAAAATCTGTAGATAAAGATTCTGACCAACGAACCGTAACAGATGTGCTACCTCCTGCTGGTAAAGACCCTAAGGCAGGAGATACAGAAATATCTGCAGGAATATTAGTTCGCACGGAAGGATTATTTAAATCGGGAACATAATTAACAGCCCAGTTAAAACTCTCGGTGCCCCCATTCTGAACAGTTACGGTTGTTTCGGTTACACCCGGACGGATAGTAAATACCTGAGGAGTCACAGATAATGCACTACTAACTTGCATCGAAACAGTTACTACTTGAACTTTTCCTGAAACACGAAATTGAAGCCCCACATCTTTATATTCACCGGAATCTAAGCCACTTCTTGAGACTCTTGCATGAATTAACTGCGATGTAGATGTTTGTCCGGATGTAGGTTCCGCACTTAACCACGGGACATCTTGCTCTACCCATTGGTTTTGGCTTGCATTCCAGACCACTTCCGTTAGAGTCCATTTTATACCTAAACTGCTTAATGATTTTATATACAAAGATTTTTCGATTGCTTTATCTCCGAAGGACAACGCCTGTGGAGATACTTCAAATCCCGTTTTAAATGGACAACCACTTGCGAAAACGAGAATTAATGTTAGCAATCCAAAATGAAACAAAAAACTAATAGATGGGTATTTCCGTTTATTCATTGGGGCTCCTTCCAAATTATTGCCCTTCTGTATTCGATTTTACACATATATAAAACCAACAATTTTATTGTTTTGTCTTTTCAGCAAAAATCACATTAACCCCTGCATTTACCAAAGTTTGATATACAGGCTCAAAATCTTCATAAAAACTTCCATCGTCTTTCACAGTCCATTCAGGACTTAATGTTACTGTATCACCGGGACCTAAACCACCCGCATTTACATTGGCTATTAAGGGTGTCCAATTTCGAATATCATTATCCGGACCGGATATATCCAGATATTCTAAATATCGCATCCCTGCGATAGGTGTTATATCTGTAATATAATTATTTCCCAAATCCAACCACACCAAATTTTTTAAATCACGCAATGGGGAAATGGTGATGATTTTGTTGTCCCGCAAATCCAATTTAACCATTGAAGTGCAATATTCAAGTCCTCTCAAATTTACAATTCCCATACCACGGGCTGTTAATTCTGTGATGGAATCTAATTCTCCCGTACAGAGAATAAAGAAGGGTTTACCGAGTGCACTACGAATAGCAGTTTCCAATGCCCTATCAGGAAACATAATCGTTGAACCCTGTAAGAAACAACAACCCGAAATTGAACTTATCAGGATACAAATACCTATCAAGTTGAAAATCATTTTCACTCTCATAGTTTGAACCTCTCAATATAAAGGGTTTTTGTAAATGTAAAAATATTTGTATTTACATTTAAGTGTTAGTACCTGTGTTTGTGTTTGTATCTATATGGCACTTATCTTCAATGAATAGGAAAAAGGGACTGTTTCCGCCCATAAATGATAGAAGTTTGTTAATTAAAAAAGCAATAAAGCACAAATCATCAGACCAACTTGCATAAACTGGACGCTTGTTTGAAATCATTCGCACATGTTTCACCGTAGTTTCTCCTTTAATTAAATTGTTCCTTTATTAATATAAAATTTTACTCAATTAATATACAATTATACATTACAGTTTATCACAAATCACACCGATTGTCAACAATTTCTTTAAAATTTTTACAAAAAACAAACTTTTTATAATTTTACATCAATTTCCCCTGATAATGTCAAGAATTTTTTAAATAATTTAGAAGATATAATTTATCTACTTATTATAATGGAAGTTCAAAAAACACTACTACAAATTATTTTGAAGACGCTTAATAGAAACAATGCAGAGAAAAAAAGAAATTAAAAAATTATCCTTTATTTTTCTTTTCTTTTTATCATTGATGTTTTTCTACAACGATTCATACGATTTTGCCAATCACCAGACCAGCCTTCCTCTATGGCTTGTTGGCACAAAATAATACATTCTTCATACTGTCCCTGTCTTTCTCGAATATCCGACAAGGTATCATATCCTAAATGTGCAGGAAGAGGTATGCCTGGCATTGTTTGTTGTAGATGTTCTTTTACCTCTTTTGATAAATCTATTTGTTTTTTTGAAGCAATTACTAACAAGGCAGTCTTCGTATCATTATCATTTATATCTTCTTCAATATATTCTGAAATCAATTCTTCTAAGGCATAGAAACAGTCCAGAACATTTTCTACTTCCATTTCTTCGAGGTCTTTTTTTACTTTTTTAATTAATTTATCCGATTGCTCCAAATCAGGCCGATAAGGCAATTTATTTTTGTTTGCAAGAATATCTTCTTTTTTCTCTACAGGTTCAATAATTTCGACTATAAAAAAGTGATGACATAAAGGACATAAAACTTTTTTACCTATTTCAGATGTTGGCAATAATACTTCTTTCGAACAGTAGGGACAGGTAACGCTAAATTTCATCTCGAATATCCCTGATTTATTTCTTTTATATATCTTTTAATGGCATGATTTATTTCTGTCTCCAAAATATCACGCCCAGAAACCTCTATATCTTTTATATCATATTTTAACTGGTCAATGTATACTAAAATTAATTTATTGTTGACTTTTATTCCTAAATCTTTCATAGCATAATAATAAATTTCTAATTGTTTCCAGTATCGTTGAGCATGATTATCTGCATTAACTCCTGTTTTATAGTCAACAATCGTCCCATCAGCAAGGATGGCATCCACAGTACCTTGAATAAAATGGTTTCCTACTTTCCAGATAAAGGGAACCTCTCGCCAGATAGGAGGATTGGTTTTTAATACAGGATATATAGGGTTATCTATAATTTTACCGACACATACATCTTTTTCTTTTTTGATTATATCTTCTGAAATCTCCGGTGTAATGATATTCAGGAGGCGTTTTGATAAAGTTTCCTTATTATCCTCTTGAAAATCCCATACCTGCAATAATTGGTGGTAAAAGATACCTCGTTCGGCATGGAACATAGTCAAAATATCTTCATATATTTCATCAACATCTTCGCCATAATTATCATCAAAAAGGAAATTCAGTATTTGAGTTGCCGGGATAGGCTCCGTTTCAAAATATTGTTGGGTAATAGATATAGGTGAAATCAAATCATATTGCATAGGCTTTGTTTCTTTCGTTAAGTCTTTTTTCTTCGGAGAAACATCCCTTTCTTGTCTCTCTACAATATGATATAAATCTGTATTCTTTCCGTCATCAAGAAGAAAACAATCCGCTAATAATGAAAGTCGAGAATTTATTTTTCTTTTTATATAAAACTCTTCAAGATATTTCTTATTAGAAGATAGGATTAAATAATCGCGAGCCCGAGTTAATGCTACATAAAATAAACGGACATACTCCTGATATTCATCATGGGCATTCTGTAATTTTATTATCGTTTCTATACTATTATCTTTTTCATCCTCTTTTTTCTTTGTTCTAATAATTACCCCCATTTCTTTGTGATAATTTACACCGGCAGATTTTTTGTATTGTCGTTCTTCATAAAGTAAAGGTAAAACAACGATAGGATACTCCAATCCTTTTGCCTGATGTATGGTAGTAAGAATAACTGCATTCCCGGCTTCTACGGCAAGGTCTGCTTCGCCTTCCATTATTTTATCGCGAGAGCGTTCTACAAACCGAAGAAATTGATATAAACTTATCGGGTTACCTTCCTGATAGGCACGGGCTAAAGCTAAAAATTTTTGTAGATTAGCAATTCGCTGCTCTCCAAACCAATGACCTAATAAAATGGATTCATAGCCTGTTTTATCAATAACTTCTTGAATAAGTTCATGGATAGGAAGATGCGTTTTTTCTCGGAAATAACAATATAAAGACCTGACCCTTAAATAAGCACTTTCCTTTGTCAGAGCATCAGGAATCTTATCCGTATCCAACAACATATTGCGAAGGGGTAAATTCATCTGCCAGCGGGTAATCTGTTCATCGGAAAGACCACAAAAAGGTCCTCGTAAAAATGAAAGCAAAGCAATGTCATGGTATGGATTTACCAACACCTGAAGAAAATTTAATATATCTTTCACCTCTGTAATCTCAAAAAATCCTCTACTGCTAACAACAAAACAAGGTATTCCTTTATCCTTTAGTGCTTTTTCATATTTGTAGATATAATTTTTCGTGCAAAATAATAAGACAAAATCACCATAACATACAGGGCGTAGTTTCTGGTCCTTTTCATCAGCAATCATTAGAGGATTTTCACCCTGAACTAACGACTGGATACGCTCCGCTATAACCTTAGCCTCAATGTCAACATTGTCTTCTTTTAATGTTCTCTTCTCTTCCTCTCGGGGCATTGAAAGCAAAAATTCAACACGAGGTTTATTATAAGGCCTCCGATGGGCTTGCATAGGACGATATTCTTCTTCAACAGCAGATAGCAAATTCGTTTTCTGGAAAAAGGTATTAACAAAATTTAATATTTCCGGTGCAGACCGAAAATTGTAATTCAGAGAAAACAAATTATCACTATCAATAGATTTTCTTTGTTCCTGAAAAACCCTTACTTCGGCATTTCGAAACGCATAAATGGATTGTTTCGCATCGCCTACAAAGAAAAACGAAAGATGGGGATTGGCAGATAGTAGTAATTGAATGAATCGCACTTGCGAATGGTCTGTGTCTTGAAATTCGTCAATGAAAATATATTTTATCCCGTCAGCAATCTCTTTACATACCTCTGGATGTTTGTTCAATAAGTCATAAGTTAAATGTATCAAATCATCAAAATCAACAACTCCTTGCTGTCGTTTATATTGAACCCACTGATGGTAAAACGGGTCAAATAAACGGAGCATTCGATAGGTAAGATTTAGCGATTGGGGCGTAGTTTCATCATCCAATTTTAACTCGATGATTTCTTTTTCTAAAGTCCTTTTTATATCATCACGAAGTTTCTTTACTTGTCCCTGTAACCCACCGTTTACATCTTTATTTCTTATGTTTAATCTTAATTTATTTTCTGTTATTTCATCTTTAATTTGAATAATATCCTCTCGTTTTTTAGCACTCTGTAAGCATTTCAATTTTGAAATGTAAAAAACACATACTCCCTTTATTGCTTGTTCCTCTTCAGGAATTTCTTTGAGTAATTTATCTAACTTTTCTATCCATATATTTATAGTTTTGGATTTCACAAAATTTAACAAATATTGTTCGTATCTTTCGTTTACCCGTTGAATATTCCTATGGATATATTCTTCATTAGAACATTGAGTTGCTTCATCGAGCCACGGAAGGATATGCAAGGCATACTGGAAAAGTGCTTCCAGAATTTTTTGGAAGTTTTGTGGTGAAAGTTCTACAACCAGTTCAGAAACATTCGGGTCATCTTCTATCCATAATTTTATCTGACTTTGAATAAACCTATCGAGAAATAATGGGCTTTGAAGTTCGTCCAGAATACGAAATTCCGGGTCAAAATCTAATTTCAGTGCATATTGACGGAGTATCCCGGCACAGAAGGCATGTATGGTGCATATTCGTGCAGATTCTAACTGCTGTTCTCGCAACCGCCATTGATTGAGTTCATCGGGTTTTGCTTTGAGGGCATATTCATGAAAAGCATCTAATAAACGCTGTCTCATTTCAGCAGCAGATTTTTCTGTAAATGTAATCGCTACAATTTCATTCAAATCGGCCTTTTTTTCTTTTAATAGTCTTAATATCCTTGCTATCAAAACACGAGTTTTCCCAGAACCTGCAGAAGCATCCACACCTATTTTAAGTGCATCGGAATAGATAACCTTTTCCTGCTCATTGGTCAAGCCGGTAAAATAACTATGTTGCTTCAACTTCTCCACTTTCCTCTTCTCCCAATGTTGCACTTGGTTCTATTTTTATGTATCGGCATGCATTTTTGCAGGAACAATACTCACAGGATTGTTTTTTGTAAGGTACCGAGGTAAATTTTCCGTGATGAATATTTTCGATTGTCTCGCTAATAATCTTTTTTACTCTATGCTTTATTTCATCTCGTAAATTCTGATTTACTCCCCATGGAGCCGATGTTTTTCGCTGTTCGGTTATGGATAGAAAACAGGATTCTGCAACGGATAGACCCTCTTCTTGAAACAAGTGATGCTCAACAGCAAGTTCGTAAATAAAAAGTTGAAAAGAGCAAAGTTTTTCTTGCACTCGATTATTCTTAATTCCCATATCCGTTTTTGTGGGAGTACTCCCCCATTTGTAATCAATAATTCGTAACGATGGATTGTCTACATGTCTATCAATACGGTCAATTCGACCTGAAAATAAAACAGATTTATCCTGTATTTGTATACAATAAGGTTTGTGTTGACTTCTTTCATCTTCCATCTGATACATCGTTCTTCCAAAAGCCAGCTCAAAATAGGAAGGTTTCCAATCAGGCTCAATCAAAGCATTATCGGAGTTGAGAAATTCAGTTAGCACCTGCGTTAGCCATTCTATTGTTAAATCAACCCATTTTTTTTGTAATACAAAAGTTTTTCGGTCTTTGATAACAATATCTTTTATTATCTGTTTTAATTTCTCCTTAATGACTTGATTTTTATTCGTTAATAATTCTTCATAATGTTCTTTCAATAATATAAAAAGGGTATCGTGGGCCCAGGAGCCAATCATCAAAGGAGAAGGATAAATAAGTTCTTCCTCCCAATCCTTTAAATTTAATACTCTATGCGTCCAGAAACGGAATGGGCAATTTACATATTCTTCAATCTGGTCAACACTATAAACATGATTGGGTCCGAACCTATTTTCAAGCCATTTTTTTATATCCTCTGCCTGCAAATCTCCCGTGTATATATTTCCGTTCCCTTCTTCTCGTTTTTGTAAGGCAAAGCAGCAGTTAAAAATATCCGTATATTGTTGCTTCAATATTTCTTCATTTTCCTGATGGTAGAAAAGCAAGTTCCTTAATTCAGAGGGAGAACAAGGAATAAAAAGTTTTGTTTTTATTTCTTTCGGATTTTGTAGGTCATTATCCTGAATATACTGACATACTTCCTGACATTGCCTTAATAATAAGCTAGAAGAGCGTTCCTCTTGTTTTTCGGAATATAAAGCATGGGACAGGAAAACACCTTTTTGAGCAGTTTCAAAAATTTGCTGGAAAAACAACCATTCCCGCCGTATCTGTTTTGCAACATCATCTATGGGTAGTCCAGATTGTCGCAGTATCGTTATATCTTTATCAGAATATAAAGCATTCTGTCTCGGAGATAAAGGAATTATTCCTTCTTCAACTCCACCTACAAAAAGATAATCATATTCCATATTTCGTATCATAGGCAGGTCTAAACACATCACACCCCAATAATGTTCTGTATCAAAAAGAGCAACATCTGATAGTAAAGAAAAGATAACTCTTTGAAATTCCTCTAAAGAAAGTTCTTGATTCTTAAAATAAGTAGAGAGTTTTTTTACTACTGAAAGGAATTGCAAATAAGCCCTTTTTTCTTTTTCAGCCTTCCCTTTATTTTCTTCCTTTAACAAACAATCTTTTAGCGTATTTTCCAACAAATGAAAAAGGTCCAAAACGATGAAAATATAATTTGATACATTGTCTTGTTTCTTAAATTTATTTCGCCAGAAAAGCCATCGTTTTAGTTCATCAAAAAATTGTTGAATTTCTATTTTTGAAATATTTTTATTTTCCTCTTCATTAAAATCTTCCAGGCTTTTTTCCTTTTCCTCTATTTTTTTATCAATACAATCAAGGGATGCGTTGGTAGAAAGTCCTGAAATGGATAATATCAAAAAGAATTTTTCACGAAGGGATATAGGAATATTCCAGAGGGGGTCGTGCAATAATAAGGTTATAGCGGAAAGAGAATTTTCATTGAGTTGTGCAAACCATCGTTCCCAAAATTGACTGACCCATGTTTCTTTTAAACTTTGAGGTGATAGTATTCGGTAAGGAATACCGTAATCAGTAAATATTTTTTCAATAAGAGGTCGCACTTGATGTAACTGCCGATAACTAACGGCTATTTTTTGTAGTGGGACATTTTCTTGAATTAGCAAATGTTTTATCTTACATGCGATATTTTTTATTTCCTCTTCCCGATTAATAAATTGTTCTACTCGAATAATGGAAGCAGTAGAAGGGACAAATGTTTTCGGTTCATCTCGTCCAAAAAGAGTATCCGCAACAAATTCAATAGAGGTTTGAGGAGAAGGCGTATCCAGGGAAATCGTCTCTGCCTCTAATACGGATAGAATTCGTTTTAGGGTATCTTTTGCCAGTTCATATATATCCTGTCGGCTTGGCACTGTATCAAAATTAATACCCATTACGATATGTTCAAAGTGAGATGATAACGCATGGATAAGGCGAAGTTCCGATTGGGTAAAATCGTCAAAACCATCGAATAGGAGATATTTTTTATCAGTAATATATTGAGGTTTGCCTTTTTGGCATTCTAATTCTGCCTGCCAGAACAAGCCCGGAATATCATACCCATTGTTTTGCTTCAATTGTTCCTGATAGGTGGTATACACCCATGACACTACTTCGTCCCAGGGTTCTACCGATAGTCTTTTTATTTGCTCTTGAAATGTTTCCGGTGTAATTCCGGCCTGTTTTAAGTTTCGTATAATCCGATGGAAAGAATCTGCCAAGTTGTCTGGAGCCAGTAAACCTTTATAGGATTCAAACTTTTTCCGTCCCTCTTCCGATAAAAGAATAGACCGTATTAATAGTTTCTGTTCCCATTCTTCCAGTAAATGCAGAGGAATATATTGTTCTTTGAGCAAATTATAGGCAAACTGGGTAAAGTCAGTAACAATATTTTTTCCAATAGCAGGTATGTTAATACTATTTAAAAGTTCTAGGCGCCTTTTTTGGGCATATTGTTGGGTAGGCACAATAAGTAAGGCAGATGTATAATTCTCTTCTAAAATTCCCTGGATTTTATTCCTACGGTCGGAGCGTTGACTACCACAAAAAATCAGGTTTTGTGCCATAATCCCCCGTTTCCGATTAATTCTGTTTATATAATGTTCTTAAAATATTCAATGGTATGTTTCAAACCTTCACGGAGCGGTATTTGGGGTTCCCAATTCAATTTTTCCTTTGCAAGAGAAATATCGGGTTTTCTTCGACAAGGGTCATTTTCAGGTAAAGGCTTAAAAATAATTTCTGAAGACGAACCTGTCATTTCGCAGACTAATTTTGCCAATTCCAGAATGGTAAATTCTCCGGGATTTCCTAAATTCACAGGACCGGTGAAACCTTCACAATCCATCATCCGAAGAATACCTTCTATCAAATCGCTTATATAACAAAAAGACCGTGTTTGAGAGCCATCTCCAAAAACAGTTATGGGTTCGTTTCGCAATGCCTGCACAATGAAATTGCTTACTACTCTTCCATCATTAATCAACATACGGGGACCATAGGTATTAAAAATTCGTATCACACGAATATCCACCCCATTTTGACGATGATAATCGAAAAATAAGGCTTCTGCCACGCGTTTGCCCTCATCGTAACAGCTACGCCTCCCAATTGGATTTACATTGCCCCAATAGGTCTCGGGTTGAGGATGCACAGCAGGGTCCCCATAAACTTCCGATGTGCTTGCCTGCAAAACTCGTGCCTTTACCCGTTTTGCCATACCCAACACATTTAATGCACCCATAACATTCGTTTTTATCGTCTTTACTGCGTTAAATTGATAATGAACCGGTGAAGCGGGACACGCCAGATTAAATATTCGGTCTACTTCAAGGAGGATAGGCTCTGTAATATCATGGCGGATAACTTCAAATTTTGGATTACCTATCAGATGTTGAATATTCCTTTTTCTGCCTGTAAAAAAATTATCCAGACAAATAACTTCTTCCCCGCGTTGTAATAATGCTTCACACAAATGGGAACCAATAAAACCTGCCCCACCTGTAACCAAATTTACTGGGCTCATATCTTCCTCCAAATAAGTCTGTTCTTTACTATTATACGATTTATTTCTCGATTATCCTAATTCTGAATTGACAAACGCTTCCCAATTTATTTTTACAACACCTTTTTTAACCGTCATCGGTTTTTTATGTAGACAAATTCCGGCTCCATGCACCTCACCAGGAAATAAAAGCATAAATTGCCCTGGCACATTTTGAATGATATTTATTTTTGATGTATCTACATTGTAAAAACCTACATCTTTTTCAAGGTCATACTCAGTCTTTACTTGCGCCATAGATTCGGGTATCCATCCAATACCTTCTTCTCCTGAAAGTGTAAATTGTATATCCATATATTTTTTATGTGCCTCAAAGATTGCTTCTGAAATGTCTTTCGTAGTATAGGACATAACCCGTGCTTTTATATCCTCCCCATAGATAGATTCCATATCCGTATCCAGGCTATCCTCTTTTAGTCCTTTGATGTAGTTCAGCACTAACTTCCCTATCTTCCCATGGAAATACCGTTCCCAATTCTCAAATCGGTCAACTATCATAATTTCAATACCTCCTCGCTACAAGCCGTTCGTATTTTTTTTGCAAAAGGCACCCCTAAAATATCATAAATTTTCACAGTTCCACCGGCAAATTTTATCAAAGCGGACCCTCCCGCAATATCCCATAACATAATTTCATCTTGTATAAAAGCATCTATCCGCCCACAGGCAACATAAGCCAGAGATAAAGCCGATGACCCTAAAAAACGAACTCTTCGATACCTTCGCAATTCCTGAACATATTGCTGAAATTCATTTTCTGTATAGGGACGAAACACAGGAAGTCCTGTAGCTACAATTCCATAATTCGATTGTTTTATATTAGAAACTTTAATAGGAACATCATTCAATAATGCCCCGCTTTCCTTGGTCCCTGAAAATAACTCCCGTCTCATAAAATCATAAACAACATCCAATAAAAATTCGTCACCTTTCATTAAAGCGATGGAAACAGCACATAACGGTATTTTTCTGCTGAAGTTTAATGTCCCATCCAATGGGTCAATAACCCAGAAAGGTTCATTCATAACATATTCACGAATCCAACCTCGCTCCTCAGATAAAATGGCAAATGGCGTTGATTCCAGAACATCTATAATAGCAGATTCGGAATCACGGTCTGCCTGTAATTTTATATCTCGTTCATCTTCATAAATAACCTTACAGGGTTCCCGAAAAAAGTCTGATAAAATAATCCCTGCTCGATGTGCCGCAGTAACGGCTAATTCTAAATATTCTTGAACATCCATTATAACACCCCCTTAATGATATAAATTTTTACCCCGTTTCTGGGCTATATAAGTGCTGATAATATGGGTGATAATACAAAAGACATCTTCTACAGGACCGTATTCATCTTTTGTGCTTTCAGCAAGAAGCCCATAATCACTTAAAGAAATTAACCTGCCACCATCACAGCCGGCTATTCCTATTGTTCGAATTCCATGCTCCTTCGCCCATCCCACTGCTTTTATAACATTAGGGCTATTTCCACTAACAGACATTGCTATCAACAAATCGCCTTCCTTAGCAAGGGCACGCAATTGCCCGATAAAGATATTTTCATAACCTTCATCATTTCCTAATGCCGTAATTACCGCTTGATTATCTGATAAATTTATTGCACGAATGGGCGAACAATTCTTTATATAATTCCCCACCACCAAATCATTAACCCAGTGAGAAAGCACAGCAGAACTACCTCCATTCCCCGCAAGGAACAGGGTCTTCCCCTCACTAATTTTATTCCATATTTCATCGGCTATTTTTGTTAATGTATCCTTATTCAAACGATGAAGAAGTTGACACAAACGCTCACAATATCCTTCATAATACAATTTAAAATCAGGGGATGATTGAAATAAATCTTTCATGAAATACATGCTTATTACTCCATAAGTTATTGTAAAGGGACATTTAATTTTAACATGTTAAACCTAACATGGGCAATAACTATAAATGTTTATGGTTAAAGGGATAATCTTTTATAGGTACAAATATAGAATATTTTTTTATTTTGGGTTTTGAAACAATCGGAAATAATATAGTAATGTATTAAACAGTTTTTTTGAGATATTACAACCAACAAAAAATATTATGACTGGAGGAATTTTCCATGAATAAGAAAACACGAAGAGAATTTTTAAAAACAGCATCTATCGGCACAGCCGTAACATTATCCGCATTGAGTTATTCTCGAATAGCAGGAGCCAATGACCGCATTGCTATCGGCATGATAGGTTGTGGCGGTAGGTCTCAAGACCACTTCAAACAAATCAGTGCCTACAAAGATAAAGAGAATGTGGAAATTATCGCCGTTTGTGACCCATGGAAAGAGAAACGAGAAAAAACAGCGACCATGGTAAAAGATGTATTTGGTAAAGACCCCCAACAGTTCGAATCGTATCAGGACCTTTTATCAAAAGCCAAAGTAGATGCGGTATTAATTGCCTCTGCAGACCATGTGCATGCTCGTCAATTAGAAGCAGCGGCAAAAATGAAAAAACACGCTTATTGTGAGAAACCATTAGCCAACAACATGAAAGAACTTATCTCCGCTTATGATGCTGTTAAGGAAAATAAAGTCATAGTGCAGGTCGGGACACAATTGAGGAGTTATCCCAGTTTTACCGGAGCAAGAGAAGTTTATAAATCGGGCATTCTTGGAAAAGTAGGTCGAGTAGAACAATGTAGAAATGGAAACAAACCTTATTGGTATTCAAAAATTGTCAAAAACTTAAATCCCGCAGATGTTAACTGGAAAGAATTTACAGCAGGTGTTACCGATAAGCCGTTTAACCCGGTTCTATGCTCTGCATGGTATGGCTACCGCGATTTTTCAGATGGACCCATTCCGCAATGGGGAAGCCATTTTATAGACTTGGTGCATTACATCACCGGAGCTCAATTCCCGGAAAGTGCGGTATGCTCAGGTGATACTTATACATGGAAAGATGAATATAATTTCTCCTGCCCTGACCATATTCAGGTATTATGGAAATATCCTGAAGGCTTTATGGTGTCTTATTCCACTAACTTCGGGAATGGTGCGGGTAATTCATTTAAGATTTTTGGCAATCAAGGATTGATGGACCTACAAGATTGGAATAATCCTGTTTTGCTTCCAGATGGTGCTCTTACAAAAACAGATGCCTTGAAAGAAAAAAAGGAAATTGAACCGATAGAACGTCCTGACCATATTTTAGATTGGTTACAATGTATGCGTAGCGGGAATGAACCCAATGCAAATATTGAAGCAGGCTATCAACATGCAGTAGCATGTATCATGGCCATGATTGCCTATGACACGGGTAAACGACAAATTTATGACCATACTCGACGGGAAATCCGAGAAGGATAAACGAACATAAGGAGAACTATTATGGAACAAAAAACGCGTCGTGATTTTCTTAAAACAGCAGGGATTGGAACAGCAGTAACTCTTTCCGCATTGAGTTACTCTCGCATTGCAGGAGCCAATGACCGCATCGCTATCGGTATGATAGGTTGTGGCGGTAGGTCTCGCGACCACTTCAAACAAATCAGTGCCTACAAAGATAAAGAGAATGTGGAAATTATCGCTGTTTGTGACCCATGGAAAGAGAAACGCGAACAAGTAGCCCAGATGGTAAAGGATGTATACGGTAAAGACCCACAACAGTTCGAATCGTATCAGGACCTTTTGTCAAAGGCGAAAGTGGATGCGGTATTAATTGCCTCCGCAGACCATGTGCATTGCCTGCATTTAGAAGCATCGGCGAAAGCAAAGAAACACGCCTATTGCGAAAAACCGCTGGCAAAGAACATGAAGGAACTTATTTCTGCCTATGATGCGGTAAAGGAAAACCAGGTCGTTGTGCAGATAGGAACGCAATTACGGAGTTATCCCAGTTTCACCGGTGCAAAAGAAGTTTACAAATCAGGTATTCTTGGTAATGTAGCACGGATAGAACAGTGTCGAAATGATTCCCGCCCTTATTGGTATCCGCGGATTCGAGAAGACCTGAAAGCAGAAGATGTTAACTGGAAGGAATTCACGGCAGGAGTTACTGATAAACCTTTTGACCCGGTATTTTGTTCGGGTTGGTATGGGTATCGTGAATTTTCTGATGGTGCGATACCCGGATGGGGCAGTCATTTTATTGACCTTGTTCACTATATCACAGGGGCAAAATTTCCTAAGACGGCTGTTTGTTCCGGTGGTATTTACACATGGAAGGATAAATATAATTTTACCTGCCCTGACCATATCCAGGTGTTATGGACATATCCCGAAGGTTTTATGGTGTCTTATTCCACAAACTTTGGCAACGGTGCAGGTAATACATTTAAGATTTTTGGCAATCAAGGTCTGATGGACTTACAGGATTGGAATAATCCTATTTTGCTGCCAGATGGTGCTTATACGAAAACAGATGCTCTGAAGGAAAAAATAGAAATTGAACCCATAAATCGACCTGACCATATTCTGGATTGGTTACAATGTATGCGCAGCGGAAATGAACCCAATGCAAGTATAGATGCGGGCTATCAACACGCGGTAGCCTGTATCATGGCAATGATTGCTTACGATACCGGTAAACGCCAGATTTATGACCCCGAAAAACGCGAAATTCGTGAAGGATAAATTAAAACTTTAACACTATAAAAAAGAGCGTATGAAATCTTCATACTCTCTTTTTATTTACTATCTACTAAATCCATCAATTGCTTCGCGTTTTTGGGAGCATAACCATCAAAATCATTATTAAAAAAGATAAAGACATCTTTTCCTAATTTTAGGTATTGCTTTATTTTCTCTGCTTCTATTTTTAATTGTTGATGTGTATATTCCCCTTGATACCTACCTGTAGGCCCATGCCTGCGAATATATAGCCAATCTGCCGTCATTACATCATCAATCCCACAACCTTTATAATCCTCCAAACATAGGGATATATTGTGCTTTCTCATTACATCAAAGACTTCTTCCTTAAAACATTTCTTGTTTCGCAATTCTACTGCTAACAAGGTATTCTTGAATACTTCCATCCATGCAAAGAAAAATTCGTTTAATAAATTTATATCAGGTATAAAAGAAGGAGGTGTTTGTAATAAAAATACCTTCGTTTTTTCTTGTAAAGGTAGAACAGATGGGTAAAAATCCTGTATTTCCTTCTGAACATTTTTCAATCGCAAATCGTGGGATATGCGACGCCAAATTTTTATAGAAAAAATAAAATCAGGTGGTGTAATACTACTCCATCTTTGCAATAGCGATGGATTGGGTAATCTATAAAAGGTAGAATTCACTTCAACCGCATTGAAAATAGAGGCGTAGTATTTTAACCAATTTTGTGTAGGCACAGACTTTGGATAAAAAACACCTTTAGCCCAATGAGGATAACTCCAACCACTGGTTCCTATATAAACCATACCCTTTTTTGTATTAGATTTTGACGACATAGAATAAATATCGGGTTATTCTATAGTAGCAATTTCATCATCATAGGTGGGTTTTAACTTTTTCCCTGGAGGCAGAACAATAAAATCATCCGAATATTCCCATTCTCCCAATAACCAGCGAATTATTAATATAGGGTCTCCCTTAAATTCATAATATTCCCAACCTAAATGTTGGGCTGAAATTTGAGTATATTTTTTTGCATATTCACGATTTCCTAAACCCAAATCTATATAACCGGCACAACGATATTTATTTTTCCATGTTTCTAACGATTCAATTAGATAATCCAGATTTTCATTACCATATATTTCACTCAATAATTCACGAATTACTTTTTCTCTATCTGGACCGGGCATAACGCTATCTTCAATCCAGCCCGGTGTAAACCAATAGATACCTGGATATTTATTAAAATATTCGCGATATCGCTCACGACTTCCTAAGAAAAAAGTTATACAATCGTGGGCTTTTACAAAAACCAATGGTGTATATTTCGATATGATATTTAATGTTCCATTACTACATAAACCATAGCCTATCAGAATGGCATCGTATTTCAATGTATCTATCTCATCTATTTTCCGTTGTAGTCGCTCATGAAGACACTGAGGCGCATCATGCAAACCCTGTTCTAAAAAGAAATAATCGTAAACATGAGGCGAAAGAGAAGAATAATAGGCTATTTCTCGCCAAAGAACATGACATGCAACAACAGCGTATCGCTTGGGTTTCGCATAATGTATTTTTTCTAACAACTTTCTTTTAAGTTCAAAGGCATCCATAGTAGAATGTATTTTAATAATATTCCTACTAAACAAACAAATTTATAGTTGCATTTCCAGCCTCACCTAAATAATAACCAACACCACCAATTTCAACATTATCTATTAATTCCTCTTTTTTTATTCCCATTACATCCATAGACATAGAACAAGCAACCAATTGAACACCCGAATTTACAGCGGTTTTCATCAATTCAGGTAAGGACATTACATTTTTGGTTTTCATCACATACTTCATCATTTGTGTCCCCATTCCACCCATGTTCATTTTCGATAATTTCAATTTATTTACTCCGCGGGGCATCATAAAACCGAACATTTTCTCTAAAAATCCCTTATTCACCTTCACTGCCATTTCTTTGCGAAGGACATTTAATCCCCAGAAGGTAAAGAAAATAGTTGTTTTATATCCCATAGCCACAGCTCCGTTAGCAATTACAAATCCCGCCATAACGCGGTCTAAATCGTTGGAAAAGCAAATAATCGTTACTGCTTTCTTTTCTGGAGATTTACAGGAAGGGATCGATTCTGATGATACATCTGGCAGCATTTGCCCTTTCACTATCTCTACAAGATAGCCTTTCCCTTCCGGACGAACCTGTAATACACGATTCCCTGTTTTAGCACACCATGCAGGAACATCACAGGTAAAACCGACATCCGTTGCATATACTTCTAACAAATCACCCGGTTGAAGTTTTTCCATCACCTGTTTTACTTTCAAAATAGGACCGGGACATTGCATTCCTGAAACATCAAGACGGTGTTTTTCAGGAACAACAACAGAGTCATCGGCGGGGGCTGTTTCGGATTTAGGCATACCTGTTGTAGGAGGTGGAGTAATCAAAGTAGGTTTTTTATGAAACCACGACCAGGTGCGAAAACCTCCATTTAAATTTAATACTTGAAATCCCTGTTGTTTCAAAAATCGGTATGCTATATATCCTCTTAAACCTACTGCACAATAGGTAACGATAACTTTGTTTTTTGGAAGTTCATTTACACGGCTTCGTAATTGGTCAACGGGTATAAGAGTAGCATTAGGAACGGCGCCCGTCTCCGCTTCTGCAGGTTCCCGCACATCTAAAATATACGCATCGGAAGGGATATTATCCGGCTCTGCAATCTCTACATCCCCTCGAAGTATATTCGATGCTACATATCCTACCATATTAATACCATGTTTAGCTCCGCCCCATTGTGGAGAATAGGCAAGTTCTTCATCTTCCAAATCATAAACGGTTTTGTGGTGGCGTATCGCCATGGCTAAAGTGTTTATCATGCTTTCCACCCCTTCTGAACCTACTACCTGCGCTCCTAATATATTGCCGTCTTCAGTAAATATGATTTTTACACTGACCGGTTGCGCCCCCGGATAATAACGCGGATGTTGCATGGGATGTATATATGCTCTTCGATAAGGAAGGGACAGTGCCTTTGCCTGTGTCTCCGTAATACCCGTTTGAGCGGCAGCCACATTGAATACTTTCACAATCCCTGTTCCCTGAAGACCACCAAATACCGTCTCTCTACCACAAATATGGTCTGCACAAACTCGCCCCTGTCGGTTTGCAGGTCCCGCTAAAGGCACTGCAGTCCTACCTCCGGTTACAATATCTGCCACCTCCACAATATCACCAACAGCATAAATATCCGGGTCACTTGTCTGCATATATTCATTTACACGAACATATCCCCTTTGGGATAGTTCCAGCCCTGCCTCTTTTGCTAATTGCGTGTTCGGTCGAACCCCAGCACACAAACACACAAAATCGCTATTTACAGTCTTGCCACTTTTAAGAACAACCCGACCCTCTTCAATCTTCTGGGCTGTCTCTTGCAAATATACATTAACTTTATTTAATACGAGTTCCTGAAGAATAGGAACTGTCATTTCTGTATCCATACGAGGCATTACATGGTCCTGCATTTCAACAAGGGATACTTCTAAACCGCGATGTCTTAAATTCTCCGCCAACTCCAAACCAATAAACCCGGCACCAATAACACAAACATGTTTACTTTCAGGTAATTGATTGATTATTTTATCCATATCACTTAGATGATTTAACACAAAAACCTTTGGGCTATCTACTCCCGGTATAGGAGGAACTAAGGGAATTGAACCTGTCGCTAATACAAGCACATCATAAGGAAAAGTTAAAACGGTATTATTTGTTAAATTTCGAACACTAATTTCTTTCTTTTCTCGGTTAACCGCAATAACTTCATGATATGTGCGGACATCCAATCCATACCTGCCCTGCAAACCTTTAACAGTTTGCACTAAAAGAGAATCACGGTCAGGGATAATACCTCCTATATGATAGGGCATACCGCAATTAGCATAGGAAACATCTCCCCCTTTTTCAAATACAATTACTTCCAGATTGTCATTTAATCTTTTTAGTCGGGTAGCACAACTCATTCCACCGGCTACTCCGCCCACAATAATAACGCGTTTCTTTGTCATGGTTATATCTCCTTATGGGTTATATTTTAATTTTTATTCGCTGGAACAAATTTTCGAAAATAATTGAACGAGGTTATCCTTAAATTCTTTTATTTTTACTTCATCTTTATCAAAAGAGATAAGACATTCGTTCAGGTGTTCCTGTAAAATGACCTGACCTAAAGAACGAAGGGCTCCCCGAACAGCGGACACTTGCTTTAAGATATCAAAACAAGGCCTTTCCTTCTCTATCATCAATCGAAGCCCTCGAATTTGTCCTTCAATTCGATTTAGTCGTTCAATAACCTTTGTTTTCTTCTCTTTTTCTTTCATACAGATTTTCCTTATTTTATTTAAGCAATATACATATACCCTGTATAAGTATATTATAAAAAACAACCCCTTGTCAAATTAAATTTCCTATTTGTTATACACAAAGAGATTTTTTTCCCTATATGCTTAAAATTATGAATTTAATAAATTTTTGCAAACAAATATTTTCAACCTCATAAAACACGGAAAGAGGACGAAAATGAAGATGGATGTAATCAATTAACTTAATATTCGAGCAAGATTATAAATGTATTACATTACCTCAAAAGAGGATACCGCTTAAAAGATTTTTATATTCGCAAATCCATTCAGCGATATTTACAAGGGTCTGTTCTAAGGTTTGAATGGGTTCCCATGGAGATACCGTTTCTATGAGTGTGGTATCTGTTATGTAGTATGGGATATCTCCGGGACGAGTTTGAAATTCACGAGTAATGGGGATTGTGTTCTTTGTTATTTGCTGGCATAAAGTTGTTAATTCAACCAGAGAAAAACTCCGTTTCTGTCCTCCACCAATATTAAATTTCCAGTGATTTAGTTTTTCATAATTTTGTATTTGCCAGAGTAGGAGATGACATAAGTCCTGAATATCGAGCAGGTCACGAACCTGTTTCCCTGTGCCGTTAAATCCAATATAAGCGATAGGTTTTTCTACAATATGATGTGCCAACCACAGTGCTACAACCCCCTGGTCAATTTTCCCCATCTGCCAGGGTCCAGCAATAATTCCACATCGGTTTATAATAATCGGTAGATTATACATCTCCTTATATTCTTCCAGTATCAATTCCACAGCCAGTTTTGTGGCACCGTAAAGGGTGCGATTTCCATCTATCGGAAATTTTTCGGAAATACCTTTTTCTGAAATACCTAAAGGAAGGGTTTCCTTCGTATTTATCTGGTATCGTGTCTCATTTTCGACAAAAGGCAAGGAATTTATAAGGGAATAAGGATAAACACGGCTGGTAGATAGAAATAGAAATCCGGCTTTGTGTTCCTTGGCCCATTGCAAACAGTTTAATGCTCCTGTAAGGTTAGAATGAAGAAGATACTCGGATGAAGAAGAATAACCCGCAAGCACAGAGGGTTCCGCACTACATTCAATAAGCCAATCACAAGCAGAAATATTTTGTATATCGGATATATTGCGAATGTCTCCATGAACAAACTCAATGCCATATTGTTGTAATCGTCTCAAATTAAGTTCAGACCCTCGCCGATGTAGGTTGTCAAAAGCAATTATATGGCAATCCGACAGATGTTCTTTTAAAAATATGGATAGATTGGCACCGACAAAACCTGCTCCACCTGTAATTAAAATTCGTTTCATCTGTTGCGTCCATATTGTTTTATGTTATTCATATCATATTTGAAAACAATATACTATTTCATTTTTTGGAGGCACTTTTCGTAAATTTCTGAAACGATTTTTGCCTGATATTCTGGTGAAAAATTCTTGAGTGCTTTCTCGCGAGCATTATCCCCTAATTTCTTACGATATTCGGTATGAGCACACAAATTTCGTATGGCATGATATAAAGATTCTACCGTATCTTCAATGATAATTCCTTCTTTTTCATTTTGGACAAGTTCGGGCAGTATTCCCGTTCGGGTAGCAATAATCGGTTTTCCCATAGCCATATATTCGCGAACAGTGCGACAGGTTCCATCGGTTCCAGGAACGAGATAAACACCTATATCAAATTTGTTAAGCATAGCCACATAATTATCCTCTTTCAGGTAGCCCGTAAAAATAACATGTTCCTCCAACCCAAGTTCTTGAACGGGACGGTAAGCAACCTCTTCTTGCTTTGTTCCTCTACCAACAATAACAAGATTCAACTTCCAGCCTTCCTGAATAAGTATATGAAGTGCGGAAAAAAGGAGTCCGTATTTACGATGGGTTTGTAACCTTGCAACAATTCCTAAAGTTATAGAGTCCTCAGGAATTGTTAATTTTACTTCGGGTAAAGGACGATTGGGATTAAATCGCTTTAGGTCTATCGCTAATGGAACCACAGGACATTTTTCGGGGGTCAGGTTGTATTGTTCTATGTCCTGTTTCTGTGCAATATACGAAGGTTCAAGGATAACATCCGTTTTAGGGACAAGGGGTTTTATTCTATCAGGGAATCCTTCCCCATAATGATTGGAGCGGAGCAAAACTTGTGTATTATTTTTTATTCTTACTCCAAGTCTATGGTCGTTATCCAGATGGCAATGAATAATTTGTGGTGGTTTGTTCTGGATAATTCTTCTCAACTGTTTCTGGTCGTGATAATCTTTAAGGATATTCCTATGTTTGGAAAGGTAAAGGTTTTCATATACAGGAATACCCCAATGAATCGCTGTTTCATAAACCTGATTATATTTGCTTTCAGGGACCCCTTTTACGCTACATCCCAAATGGATATCCCAGCCCAAATCCCTTAAATGTTTGATAAGTGTTAAAACCGGTTCCGCGGGACCTGTCCAACGATGATTACTAAAAAGGTGTAAAATTTTAGGTTTTGATATCATACAAGAAAAGAATTAAGCTGTTGATTCTGCAAGTTCGTTCAATTTTATAGAAACTATTTCAGAGACACCGCGTTCTTGCTGCGTAATACCAATAATCGCATCAGCACATGCCATTGTTTGTTTATTATGGGTAATAATGATAAATTGAGAATTTTTTGAAAATTCCTTTACGATTTCAAGAAAACGACCAATATTGGTATCATCCAGAGGTGCGTCCACTTCATCAAGTATGCAGAAAGGACTGGGTTTTGTCTGGAATATAGCAAAAAGCAGGGCAATAGCAGTTAGAGCCTGTTCGCCCCCCGAAAGTTGATGTATAGACTGAGGTTTTTTGCCCGGAGGTCGTGCTTCAATTTCAATACCTGATTCCAGAGGGTCATTTTCATCAATAAGGTATATACGAGCATGCCCTCCATTGAAGAGTCGGCGGAAAAATTCCTTGAAATATTCTCCAACCTGTTTAAAAGTTTGTGTAAACATAGAAAGAACAGTTTCATCAATTTTATGAATTATTCCTTGTAATTTTTCTTTCGCTTGATTTAGGTCTTTCTGTTGAGCGGAAAGGAAATCATATCGTTTTAACATCTCTTCATATTCTTCCACCGCCATAGGATTTACAGTACCCATTCTTTGTATTTGTTGGCGAATTTGCTCAATTTGTTCGTTCCGTTCGTTTTCATCCCATTCATCAGACCCTACCTCACCTGACGATATTGTATCTAAATCAATTTGATATTCCTCAGAAATACGCTGTCGAAGAAAATCTGATTGTTGCCGAATCTGGGAAAACTCCAATTCCAATTGATGGAGTTGTTCTTGCTCTTGCTGGAGTTGTTGACGAAGTTCTTTTATCGTTCGTGAGTTTTCTTCAAAAGATTGGATGTGTTGCTGATATTGTTCTTGAACCTGAACCAATTCTTGTTGGGCTTTTTGTCGCAATTCATTGAACTGGGCTAATTGTATTCTTGATTCGGATATTTTTTCATGCAAGGATTGGATTTCATTTAAAAAGTCTTGTATCTGTTGTTTCGATTCATCCGACGAGGATATAATTCGATTATATTCATTTTTTAAACGAACAATATTATTATCAACCTCGTGAATCTGGGACAAAATACTTGTAAATTGAACCCTTAGTTCTGTTGAATTTTGCCGTTTTTGTTCCAACCATTCCCGTAGTTCTTGTAATTGTTGCTGTTTCTGCTGTATTTCATTTTTTAGTTGAGTATCATCCTGTAATATAAGCGATGCTTCTTCATCTGTTTTCGTCATTTCCTTTTTTAACTTCTCAACTTCTTTTTCAAAATCTGTTTGAGACATCTGAAGTTGTTGCAATAATTGAAACACTTGTTCTTGTTGGGCGATAACACGGGCATGTTCTATTTGTATCTGCTGAACCTGATTTAATAACGAACTTTTTTTATCATGAAGCCCCTGAATTTGTTGCTGTAAAGAAGAAATCTGTTCTTTAAGTTGATTTAAATTTGCTCGATTTTTTTGTATTTCTTGTTGACATTTTTTCTGCTGTTCCTGTAATTCTTCTATTTCAGATACACGAGAAAGCAACCCTCGAGATTCATGTTTTGTCCGCCCACCTGTAACAGCGCCCGATTGGTTAATAATCTCACCGTCTATTGTTACCAGTTTCGGGTAGCGATGATGATTTTTTGCTATTTTTATAGCATCCTCAATGGTCTGAACTAAATAAGTGTTATATAACAGATATTGAAGCGCAGGAAGTATCTCTTCATCGGAATGCACAAAATTAATGGCAGGACCAATCAACCCCGAATACTGTTGCAATTCTGGATAGTTATCCATAGTTCCCGGGCGTAATGTATCGAGAGGTAAGAAGGTAACTCTTCCTGCCCAATGTTCTTTTAAGAACGCAATGGCTATCTTGGCCGATTCTGCTGTTTGCACAACAATATTATTGATATTTCCGCCTAATGCAGATTCAATGGCTACTTCATATCCGCGTTCGGTGCGAATTAAATCTCCTATCGGTCCTAAAATTTGTTCCCCTCCTAAAATACCTTCATTCTTTGCATTCATAACCGCACGAACACCACCGGCGAACCCTTCATATTTCTCACGAAGTTCATTCAAGGAATTAAGTCGTGCTTCCAATCGGCTTAATGTTTCGCGAAGTTCCTGATGTTTTTCCTCCTCTTGATATATTGTCTGCTCTATTTTCCGTAAATTTTGTTGAATTTTTTCCATCTCTTCGGAAAGTTGTTTAATTTCATCTTGTTTGCTTTTCATTTCAGATAACAATTTTTGTTTTTCTTGCTCTAATTTTTGATGGGTTTCCTGATTATTGCGAATGGTCTCTTGAATTTCTGTAATTTGTTTTTGGAAGGTTTGTTGTTGAGATTGTAACACCTGAATACGCGACTGAATTTGATTTTTTGAATGGATTTGTTCCAGTAGGAATTGTTGTTTTTGCTGAAGTTCTAATTCGGAGAGTTGAATGTATCGTAATTGTTCTTCTTCTTCCTGCTTTAATCCCTGTATAATCGTTTCTAATTCCTGTATTTGTTGGGCTAATGCCTCTTTTTTTTGTTCTAATTGGAGGGTTTCTGACTCGACTTCCTGTATACGCAGGAGCAATGCCTCTTTTTCATCTTCAGACGATTTTTTCCGCATATTCAAAAATTCAATTTCTTTTTGATGAAGCCCCAACTGAGATTCGAGATGTTCTAATTTTGATTCTATTTCGTGGAGTTGTTCGCGTTTACTCGATAAGTTTTTTTCAATCTCTGACCGTTGTAAATAATTCTGTTCTTCCTGTGCTTCTAATTGGGTAAGTTTATCTAATTCGGTAATATAGTTATGTTTCTTTTCATTAAGTTCCTGTTTGAAATCATGAATTTTTTCCTGTAACGTGTTATATAAAAACCACGCATTACGCACCTCCAGTTCTTTTAATTTTTGAATCAGGTTTCTGTACCGCTGGGCTAATTGAGCCTGCCTTTTGAGACTTCGGAGTTGCCTTTCTACTTCTGCTATAACATCATGAAGACGAAGTAGATTTTGTTCCGCAGATTCCAATTTACGCAAGGCAATCTTTCTCCGTGATTTGTATCGAACAATCCCCGCAACTTCTTCAAAAAGATACCGTCGGTCTTCAGGATGAGTACTGATAATCAAGTCTATTTTACCCTGCCCAATGATAGAATACGAATCCGTTCCAATACCGGTATCCATAAATAATTCAGTAATATCTTTGAGGCGACAAGGCGACTTATTTAAGAAGTATTCCCCTTCACCCGAACGATATACCTTTCGTGTTACCTGCACATCAGTGAATTCTAAAGGTAATTTTCCATCATGATTATCAAAGGATATAGTAGTCTCAGCCATACCCAGTGCAGAACGATTTTCGCTCCCATTGAATATAATCTCTGCCATTTGTGTTGTCCGTAATTCTCGGGTGCTTTGCTCTCCCAGAACCCAGCGAATGGCATCCAGAATATTACTCTTTCCAGAGCCATTAGGACCTACAATAGCCGTAATCCCCGGATTGAAAGATAGAACTGTTCGTTCCGCAAATGATTTAAATCCAATGAGTTCTATCTGTTTTAGATACATAATTAATTCCTGTTTATCTCCGAAGTTTTTATCATTATATAAAAATATAAAAAGGATTTACATAGAACCCGGCTTTTTAATCATTACCCGTTCGATTTTGTGTGCTTTCCCGTTTTTCTCATCAATTTCCAGCAATACCGCATTAAAGACAGCGGGACCATTAGCCACTTCCCACTTTTTAGGAATACCCGTAAGAAATCGAGTAAGCACTCGACTTACTTCCATTCCAATAACCGAGTGATACGGTCCGCACATGCCCACATCCGAGATATATGCCGTTCCACTCGGCAAAATCCATTCATCGGCTGTTTGCACATGAGTATGGGTCCCGAGGATGGCACTACATTTCCCATCCAGATACCACGCAAGAGCGATTTTTTCCGCTGTGGCTTCTGCATGAATATCTACAATGATAACATGGGTTTCTTTGGAAATTTCATTGATTACTTCTTCACCCCGTCGAAAGGGACAATCTACAGGTTCCATAAAAACTCTACCTAAGAGAGAAACAATTCCTACCTTCACTCCATTACGAGCAGTCAGAATCATAAAATTTTTTCCAGGTGTCGCGGGGGGAAGATTCGCAGGTTTTACCACATCTGTATCGTTTTCCAGCGAAGAAACAATGGAATCATAGCGCCAGATATGGTTTCCTAATGTAAAACCGTTAATACCTGTTTTCCGAAGGGATTGAAGGGTCTCCGGTGTAACGCCCAGTCCCCCGGCACTATTTTCCGCATTACCAAGAACAAGGTCAATATCATGTTCTCTTGTTATTTGCGGAAGAATTTCGTTGACAATATTTCGACCGGGTTTACCAATAATATCACCTAAAAAAAGAACCTTAACCATCTAATTTCCTTACATAAAAGATAAAATTAAAATTTATGACTACTTTGCCGTTTCAATAGCGCGTGTTTCGCGGACAACTGTAACTTTAATTTGTCCGGGATAGGTAAGTTCCGTTTCAATCTTTCGGGCTAAATCACGGGCTAAAACTGCCGCTTCTGCATCACTAATCTGGTTAGGCTGCACCATAACACGGACTTCACGACCTGCTTGTATGGCAAAGGCTTTCTCCACACCCGAAAATGAATTGCAGATAGTTTCTAATTGTTCCAGCCGTTTTAGATAGATTTGTAAACTTTCACTTCTTGCTCCAGGTCGTGATGCCGACATGGCATCAGCCGCTTGTATAAGCACCGCCAATATAGAACTAGATGGCATATCACCATGATGGGCTCCAATAGCATTGGCTATAGCCTCAGACTCACCATATCGTTTGGCTAAATCATGTCCCAGAACAGCATGTGCACCTTCAACCTCGTGAGTTAAGGCTTTTCCTATATCATGGATAAGCCCAGCTCGTTTAGCTTCCTGAATATTTAATCCTAATTCGGCTGCCATAATTCCTGTCAAATGTGAAACTTCAATCGAATGCCGTAAAACATTTTGACCGTAGGAAGTGCGGAAACTTAATTTCCCTAACAGTTTAACAATTTCAGGGTGAAGTCCATGCACATCGGCTTCTAAACAGGCTTCTTCACCTCGTTCGCGGATAGTTTGATTCAGTTCTTCAGTAATTTTTTCAACCAATTCTTCGATACGGGCAGGATGAATTCTTCCATCTTGTATCATTCGTTCTAAAGTTAGTTTAGCAATTTGACGGCGAACCGGGTCAAAACCCGAGATTATAACGGCTTCGGGCGTATCATCAATAATAATGTTCACACCAGTAGCATTCTCCAATGTGCGTATATTCCGACCTTCACGCCCGATAATTCTACCTTTCATTTCTTCATTCGGCAGAGAAACAACCGTTACAGTAGTCTCGGCGACATGGTCAACTGCACAACGCTGAATGGCTTCGCCAATAATCCATTTGGCGCGTTTATCCGCCTCTTCTTTCAATTCTTCTTCAATCCGTTTTAATTGTAAGGCACAATCCCGTTTCACTTCTGTTTCGAGCATGGTAAACAATTCTTTGCGGGCCTGTTCGGATGTCATACCTGCAATAGTTTCAAGTCGTTTAACTTGCTCCTGTTGAAGGGCAATAATGCGTTCTCGCTCTTTATCCAATTGCTTTTCTCGTGAAACCAGTTCCCGTTCCTGCGTACTTAATTGAATAGCAGTTTTATCTAATGCTTCTGCTCGCTTTTCGACGGCTTCTTCCTTGGACTGGATTCTCTTTTCGAGATTGGCAATTTCACGCCTCATTTCACGCCCTTCTGCTTCCATTTTTTGGCGCATTTCTACTTCAATTTCACGGGCTCTTGTTTTTGCATCGCGGATAATTGCTGCAGATTCTCTTTCGGCGTCGGTAACTTTTTGGGCAAACTCACGATGAGCACGACTTAATATACTATTGGCTCGAATTCGGACACCCAAAAGGGTTAACAAAACACCAAGGAGAATACCTGCAATCCCGCCTCCAATTGCGTAATATACCATAAGCATGTAAAATCCTCCTTCTTTCTTTGAAAAGGATGGACAAGGAATTTTCGGAGGGGTTAAGGATTACAGAAACTTATACCCTGCATAGGATTATGGAGTTTCTGCTATTAAACGCAATGAACACAATGACATAAAATATGCATTGAATTGCAAAAAATATAAAGAACACAACCTCTTTTTCAGGTGTGCTTTCTTATCCTTATACATATATTTCAGAACCCCTCGAAAAATATCTTTTCCTTTCCACTACCTTTTCACAGGGTTTAATTTTATTTTCATTTAGTAAACACAAAATTTTTGTATGGTCATGAACCATATATCTGAAAATATTATACCTTTTTTGAAACTCAAAAATAAAATCGAAATCAAATAAAAATCTTTAAAAATTGAACTTTGTATCAGGGAATAAAAAATTTTAAAAAAATATACTTTTTGACTTGACTTTTTATTTTTTTTATGATATAGTTTATATGTGTCAAGGCTGTAGGTAGTCTTGAGGTGTTTTACAAAATTAAATATAACTATAAACCCCTAACCTTTAGGGAGGAGTAAACTATGTTAAAACAAAAATCTTTATCAATGCTGTTGCTCGTAGGTTTAGTTGTTGGGCTGAGTGCTCAAAGTTATGCGGTTCAACCGCCCCCTAACCCAAGTGAAGTTAACTTCTGTACTTTAATGGATGGTGCGTATAATTTAGTCACGACAAAATTTGCTTGGTTAGTAGAATTACTGGGCGAGGATGCCGCGTTGTTAACCATGATCCAGTGTGATATAGCGGACCTTAACGGCGGTATCGTAGATGACATGCCCACACCTAATGGCATGTTAGATGGAAACTACGAACTTCGTATCATCAAAGAATTGGTTCAAAATCCAACTAAATATGCTAATTTGGCTTCAGGTACACTGCCAGGACAGGTACAACCTGGTGTTAACCCGACAGATGTAATTGCTGCATACAATGCAAACTATCAGAAACTTTATACAGATGGGATGCATAATTTCTTGACGGTTTTGTTACCCTCCTTATGGAATGTTCTCCGAGGTTATTATCCTCAAGTTCCGCCATTATGTACCACTCCTGATAATCCACCGGGATGTGTAAACCCTCAGGATATCGTAACTTTATTCCGTAATTTACTTATGGTATTAGCTGGGTATGCAACCGTGGGAGATGACCCAAGTGCAAACACAGTTGCAACAGTAGCAGGTTTATTGGCTCTTTGTGATGTGATAAGTCAGGGTTCTTGCCTTGTAAATGATATTGAGCGTGACCCAAATAACTATGAAAGATTACCTGAATTCTTAGCCAAAGATGGTGATGCAGACGGTGATGGCTATACCAATTTTGAAGAATACCAAGAATTTGCTGGTGTGAAAGGTCCTGGTGATACTTTTATCGCAGCAGTATTAGACCCGTCGATTTATCCGGGCTATGTGCCTCCTTCGAGTGATAAAGTAACAATTTATCCGAGTGGAACAATCAAAGTAGAAGAAGGTGGAACAATTGATTTGCGTGTTGAACTAAAAGATTTAGTAGCCCCATATTCAATCCAATGGACAAAAAATGGTGAAGATATTGATGGCGCTACAGGGAACCAGTTAGTTATTCGTGATGTAACCACTGCAGATGCAGGTGCATATCAGTGTGTAGTAACAGATAGTTCGAAAGGTATCTATGCATCGGCAACAGTAACTGTTCAGATACTTCCCGAAGGAACAATTCCTGTAGCAGGTGGCATTGGCCTTGCAGTTATTACAACACTTTGCTCCGCAGGCGGTGTTTTGGTTCTTCGTCGCAGAAGAAAGTAATTATTTAAGACAGCGAAAATATTTATAATTTGTTAAATAAGAGGAAATTTCGAAAGAGATTTCCTCTTATTTTTATTATTAATGCAAATCAAATTGATTTTGTAATCTAATTTAATGATTTTCTATAGAGCATAAATAGACATAAACAACAGATTTATATATTCTTTTTCAATCGTAGGGGTACGGCATGCCATGCCCCTATTTCGTTGTAAAAATAATTAATCACAGAGAACACAAAGGGGTAGAATAGAAAGATTTTTCATCTCTGCAGGGTTTGTATGTCAAAAATGGAAGGATAGAGGGCAAAAAAAATACCAGCAGCGGGGACAGTTTATCTACATCGAATAAAATAATGCATGATAGATTTTTACCATTCTTTTTTATTCGTGTCTATTCGTGGGAATTCGTGGTTATAATTATTCACTAATTTACCGTCTACAAAGAAGAGAAGTAGTGTATGTTAAATTCGTAGATATTCTCTCTTCTTCCTCATGCATATTTTTGATAGTCTTCGTCGTATTGTGAAAATGCTAAAAGATATGTGTTGCCTATGTACTATAGATATTCAAATTATTCCTTGACGATTTTGATACGGATATTACGAAATTGAACTTTCATAGAAGGTCCCGGATGCATTTGCAAAGCAATATATCCTTTTCGACGGGAATATTGTTTATCATCATCAAAAACTTCGCACATCTTTGTTCCATTAATAAAAAGTTCTATATGATTTCCTATCGCTCTTATTTCATATTCATTCCAATCTTTGAATTTTACAGCCGATAATAATTCTTTCGGGTCACCAATGGGCTCCTCTTTTCGGGTTCCATCTTTATCAATCCATGCTTTATAACCGCGTTTAACAACAGCCCAACGGTCATGCTGGAATAAGCAACCTGTCCATTCGCCACTTTCATCTATATCCGCTTGATAACCCCAAATGTCATAGTCCGGTCGTTTTTCACTGCGAAATTGGATACCTGAATTATTATTTTCAAGACGAAATTCTAATTTCAAGATAAAATCTTCAGGCTGCCCTCCCATCCAGTAAAGATAATGCGCTTTTTCACAGGGCTTTTGCGTTGTACTCTTACTTGTTATGGCTCCATCCTCAACCCACCACCAACCTTCAAGTCCCTCCCATCCTTTCAATGTTTTCCCATCAAAGATAGAAACAAAACCTCCTTCCTTAGGGGTATCGGGAGCAGATATAAAATTCTGAAAAAGTAATGCCATCATAAGTAATATATACATTGATAAACTCCTTTTCAAAAGATGTTCTTTTATACAGGTAACTCATAGCCCTTGCGACGGGGACGAGAGAGCATAGCATTTCCTTCATCACAATTTTCGAACTGCTCTTTCTTTGGGTTCCATTTTAATATCTCGCCTACTTTGCCCAAATCCCGAGCAATGTTCACAAGAATACACAGCGTATTGCTGCGATGTCCAATCTCAATATCTGCATGACATTGCTTCCGTGTTTTAATAGCCTGAATCCAATCTTCAAGATGTGGCTGTGTTTCTGGCACAGATAATTTTTGCGGCCTATCGGAGCGTTGTAATATTTCAGGTGGATTTGATGAAACAGCATCACGATTGATTTCAATACTTCCATTTTCACCCATAAAAATGCATCCTAACCCGGGACCTCTGTCCGAATCATAATACAATTCCAATTCCACACCATTTTCATACCGCATACGAACCTTAGCACGGGGACCTACTATCCCTTTGGTCATAGGATAATAAGAAGCCCCTGTCTCTTCCGGTTTAATTTCACGCTCTTCAAACAAGCCCGCAGGAAGTTCTTTAACAGGTTCTTCAAGTATTATCTCCATAGGTCCTGTTGTATCCGTTCCTAATCCTCTTTGAATCTGGTCATACGCATGAGCACCCCAACCTGTAACGCCAAAAGAGGTCCCTCCTCCATCATAATCCCACCATTTCGCCCAGCCACGATGTAAATCTTCATGATAGGGCCGAAAGACAGCCTGATTCGTCCATAAATCCCACCATGGCTCATTTGTATAGGGGGACTCCGGATATTGTGTATTCTCATTCCAGCGTAACGGACTTACAAAATTGGCAGATATGACTTTCTTTAATTTACCAATAGCACCCTTTTTCACAAGGTCACTTGCCCAGTTATTCAAAGGGATAGACCGTTGCTGGGTCCCCACTTGTGTAACGCGTTTATATTTTCGTGCCATTTTTACAAGTGTCCGCCCTTCCTCTACAGTCAACGCCATAGGTTTTTCCATATACACATCCATACCTCGCACCATAGCATGAGCAGAAATCCAAGCACGCGAATGTGTAGTCGTAGAGACCACAACACCGTCCAATTTTTCTTTATCTAACATCTCTAATGGATTTGTATAAGCATGCCAGCCATTCTTCTCTCCTACTGAGCTCATTGCAGAATCAATTCTTGGTTTGAAACAATCGCATGCAGCAACAATGCGTGCAGCAGGAATATTAAACAGAGTATGTATGAGTTCATGGGAACGGCCACCAATACCTATAACACCAATAATTACCTGTTCTGAAGGAGGAATACCCTGGGCTCTTATCACAGAGGATTTAACAATTAATGGGGCCCCGACCGCTAATTTTAAAAAACTACGCCTTTTCATTATATATATCCTTTCGTATCCTTTTATTAGTTTATCTTTCAGAAGATATGATAATAAATTACTACTTTTAATCTATAAGAAACAAATCAATTTATATATTTATATCTGGTCAAAATTAGGCGTTGCCAACGAAATTATTTTGACAGTCGTTAAGATATATGATAAACTATTATTAGCATTCTACCTTAGTGAGTGCTAAAAGGTGTATTGTTATGAATACAAAATTTCCTCCATTAAATGAACGAGAACGAACTGTTTTAGAAGCCGTTGTGCATATATACATTACAACAGCGGAACCGGTAGGCTCCAGAACTGTTGTAAAGAAATTAGGCTTAAATTTGAGCCCGGCAACAATTCGCAATGTAATGGCAGACTTGGAGGAGATGGGTTATCTTACACAGGTTCATACAAGTTCCGGTAGAGTTCCTACAGATATGGGTTATAAATACTACGTTACACACTTGATGAAGGTTCAGGAGTTAACATTAGCAGAGCGTGAACACATCAAACAGGAATTAACAAAAAAAATGGACTCTGCAGACCAGATTCTTCGCCAGACAAGCCATTTATTGGCTTTGGCAAGTCATCAGGCGGGTTTGGCAGAACTTCCAGCTGAAAGTACCGCAGTCATCCGTCATGTAGAATTAGTACCTCTATTAGAACGACAAGTGGCTATCTTGATAGTAGATAGTTTTGGATGTGTTCACACTTCTTCTGTTATTCTGGACAGTACAGTGTCTACACAACTTTTAGAATCGCTGAATAAATTCTTAAACGAATCCTTATTGAATGTTTCAATAGATAATATTTATCCTGTTGTTCGTGAAAGTTTAAGAAAATTCTTCGATGAACGAAGAAAATTAGTTGAATTAGCATTGAAAATTCTGACACAGGTGGAACCTCCAGCCAATCAGATGTTTTTAGATGGAACTAATAATTTGTTTGACCAGCCTGAATTTCAGGAGTCAACAAAGGTAAGAAGTATTATCGGTATCATGGAAGACCCCTCTCCCTTAGTAAAAGCGTTAAGAGAATCGTTAGCTCGTTCAGAAAACCAAAAAAGAACCGTACTAATCGGTTCAGAAACGATGATGAATAATATTAATGAATTTGGAATTATTGCATCTCCTTATCGGTTAGAGGAACAGGAGGAGCCTGCAGGTTTCATTGGCATTCTGGGACCCAAACGAATGCCTTATGAAAGGCTCTCTTCCATTGTAGATTACACAGCGGGAATGGTAGGCAAAATGTTATCCCGACTGTGGCGTTAAGTAATTATTAATTAAAAAATATTTAGATTGAAATAATAATTATAAGCAAAGGAGTGGTGATTTTATATATGGAAAACGGGAAATCAGAATTAGAGAAAAAATTTGAACAAGACAAAGAAAGCACTGCGTCCGATTCTGAAATCATCAGACGGGCATCTATCGTTCCTCCATCATCGGAGGAACCTGTTGAAGAAGAAACTGTTTCAAAATCGAACTCTTTGGACGAAATTTCTAAACTATTCGAAGAAAAAACAAAAGAATTAGAAGAATTAAAAGACCGTTATCTCCGTATTTGTGCAGAATATGACAATTATCGAAAACGGACTACACGGGAAATCAAAGAAATCCGCGAAACAGCCACAGAACACCTTATTAAAGACTTACTCCCTGTTTTAGATAACTTTGAAAGGGCTTTACAACATATACCAGACCCAGAGGATGCCTTTGCTTCGGGCATTCGTATGGTCTTTTCTCAATTGAAAGATACACTCATGGCACGAGGTTTGCTACCTATAGAAACGATAGGACAACCGTTCGACCCGAATGTTCATGAGGCATTAGCCCAAATAGAATCCGAACAATCGGAGGGAACGGTGGTCCAGGAATATCAGAAAGGCTATTTGTTAGGCAAACGCGTGCTACGACCTGCAAAAGTTGTGGTAAGCAAATTGCCAGAACAAACAGCCAATAATAATGAAGAAAATAAACAACAATGACAAAAAATAAAAAAAATGTTCTAAAATAAAACATTTTTTACTAAAATTTTACAAAAGGAGGTTGAAAGACCTATGAGAAAAGTTATAGGAATTGATTTAGGAACAACAAATTCCTGTGTTGCGGTGATGGAAGGTGGCGAGCCTGTAGTCATTGCCAATGCAGAAGGAAACCGTACTACTCCTTCAGTAGTCGGCTTCACAAAGGATGGAGAACGATTGGTAGGTGCAATTGCAAAACGGCAAGCAATTACCAATCCCCAAAATACAGTATTTTCAATTAAACGCTTTATGGGTCGTCGCTATCATGAAGCAACAGAAGAAATTAAGCGTGTCCCATATAAGGTAACTGAAGCCCCAAATGGAGACTGTCAGGTAGAAATTCACGGCAAGACCTACAAACCCCCTGAGATTTCTGCGATGATACTTCAAAAAATGAAGGAAACAGCAGAAACCTATTTAGGTACAAAAGTTACCCAGGCTGTTATCACTGTCCCCGCCTATTTTAATGACTCCCAAAGACAGGCAACCAAAGATGCTGGTAAAATTGCAGGCCTGGAAGTATTGAGGATAATTAACGAGCCCACAGCAGCAGCTCTGGCTTACGGATTGAATAAGAAAAAGAATGAGAAAATAGCCGTTTACGATTTAGGTGGTGGAACTTTTGATATCTCAATCCTGGCTATCGGTGATGACAGTTTCGAAGTATTGAGTACAAACGGAGATACACATTTAGGTGGTGATGATTTTGACCAGCGTATAATAGACTGGTTAGCCAACGAATTTTTGAAAGACCAGGGTATAGATTTGCGAAAAGACCCGATGGCGTTGCAGAGATTAAAAGAAGCAGCAGAAAAAGCAAAGTGTGAATTATCCACTACAATGACCACAGATATTAACCTGCCCTTTATTTCAGCAGACGCCTCAGGTCCGAAACACTTAAACTATACCCTGACACGGGCAAAATTAGAGCAACTTTGTGATGATTTGCTCCAAAGAACAAAAGGACCCTGCTTGCAAGCATTACAAGACGCTGGATTAAAAGCAAGTGATATTGACGAGGTTATTCTTGTCGGTGGTATGACACGCATGCCCGCTGTAATACGCATTGTTCAAGACCTCTTTGGAAAAGAACCTCACCGAGGTGTAAACCCGGATGAAGTAGTCGCTGTAGGTGCCGCCATTCAAGGAGGCGTCCTCGCAGGAGAAGTAAAAGATATCTTATTGCTGGATGTTACTCCCTTGTCATTAGGTATCGAAACTTTAGGTGGCGTTTGCACCAAGTTAATAGAACGAAACACAACAATCCCTGTAAACAAACGGCAAATATTCACTACTGCTTCAGATAACCAAACTTCTGTAACTATTCATGTACTGCAGGGAGAGCGTGAAATGGCAAGGGATAACCGCACATTAGGTCGTTTTGACCTTGTGGGTATTCCGCCAGCACCACGAGGTATCCCACAAATCGAAGTAACATTTGATATTGATGCCAATGGCATTTTACATGTTTCCGCCAAAGACCTCGCTACCGGTAAAGAACAAAAAATTCGTATTGAAAGTTCCAGTGGACTAACGGAAGAAGAAATTCAAAAGATGGTAAAAGATGCAGAACAGCATGCAGAAGAGGATAAAAGACGGCGTAAAGAAATAGAAGTACGAAACAATGCGGACTCGCTGTTGTATAGCACTGAGAAACTCTTGAAAGAATACGGTGATAAAGTTTCTGCCAGTGAAAAATCCGATGTAGAATCTGCTCTAGAAGAATTGCGTAAAGCATTAGCGGGAGACCGTATTGAAGATATTGAATCTGCAATGAATAAGGTAACTTCCACTACTCATAAATTGTCAGAAGCCATGTATCGTGCCGCAACTCAGGCAAAAGGTCCTTCTGCAGAACAAACAACACAGACTTCCTCTGACAGTGGAAACACTTCATCCAATGAGGAAGGTGGTCAACGCGTTGTAGATGTATAACCTGAAGACTTTCAGTTATCAAACAAGACTTCTGCCTCTTTGTATAATTTTGTATAATACACTATCAATTGTAGTAGGTGATAAGTAATAATATGGTTCGTGGTAAAGATTTATATGAAATATTAGGTGTCCCGAAGAATGCTTCGCAGGACGAAATTCGTCGTGCCTACTTAAAATTAGCACATAAATACCACCCGGACAAAACCGGGGGCGACAAAGAGGCAGAAGAAAAATTAAAAGAAATCAATGCAGCGTATGATATTCTGAAAAATCCCGAGAAAAGGGCACAATATGACCGTTACGGCACAGTAGATGGACAACCTTTTGATATGGGAAACTTCACGGGCGGTTTCCGTGGGTTTACAGAAGGCTTCGGAGAAGGTTTTGAGTCGCCCTTTGATGATTTATTTGATATGATTTTTGGCTCCGGCACCCGTCGAACAGGGCGACGGAGCAATGCTCAGCGCGGTAATGATGTTCAAACTACATTAACAATAACATTAAAAGAAGCCGCCACAGGAGCCAGGAAAAAAGTTCGCTATTCATGCAAAGAACCATGTAGCGAATGCCATGGAACCGGTGCAGAACCCGGTTCAAAAATGGAAGTTTGTCCCCAATGTGGAGGCACGGGACAAATACGGGCTTCCCATGGATTTTTCAGCATTACACGAACCTGTCCTCAATGTCGGGGAGAGGGGAAATACATATCACGCCCCTGTATTCATTGTGGAGGTCAGGGAAGAATTTCTTCCACACGGGAAACGGAAATTAATATTCCACCGGGTGTAGATGTTGGAACAACTTTGCGTTCCGTAGGTGATGGTGAAGCAGGAATAGGAGGAGGTCCACCAGGTGATTTATATGTCCATTTACAGATAAAAGAACATCCTTTGTTTGAACGCAAAGGCAGTGATTTGTATTGTGAAGTTCCTGTAACCTTATCCCAGGCTATCTCCGGAACCGTGATTAAAGCACCTACTCTTATTGATGGTATGATTGACCTTACTATTCCTGAAGGCACACAATCCGGTGACCTTTTAAGAAAAAAAGGATTGGGAATGCCTCATTTGAATAATCGCGGTAGGGGTGACCTATACTATAAAATCGTAGTTGAGATACCTGTTCGCTTATCCAAACACCAGCAAGACCTGCTTCGAGAATTGGACGATTTAGCCAATTCTAAAAATTATCCCAAATATTGGAAGTTCCGCGAATTAAAAGAACAAAAATTTGATTAATCCTGCAGGTTTCGTTATCCTATAAGTTAAGTCATATTATATTATTAAATTTGGAAGGAGGAGCGAATGGCGTTTGTTGTATGTGAACCTTGTATT
>Ga0116168_1000224_pt1 | contig 59707 bp, 63 predicted proteins | sample AD_UKC129_MetaG_FD_89795 | JGI IMG/M metagenome (GOLD analysis project Ga0116168, IMG submission 89795) | Active sludge microbial communities of municipal wastewater-treating anaerobic digesters from Canada - AD_UKC129_MetaG | ecosystem: Engineered > Bioreactor > Anaerobic > Digestate | place... | reverse complement strand
TCCAATGTTGATACTGTCACGGGCTTTGAAAATGTCTTATTCAGGATCTTTTCTTTCCATATCCTCTCATTATCATCGTATTCTTCTTTAAGTATAATCGATGAAGACCCGTGCAGTATGCCTACGTTTTCATCCCCAAAGTAAGTTTTAAGTCGTTTGTACATTGAATTACTTGTAACCTGTGTGGGCATTGTATATATGATTTTCGTATGTTCATTTTTCACGTTGTTCAGGGCCCAGAGTAGTGATGCCTCTGTCTTTCCCTCCCCTGTAGGTATCTTTATAAGGAGATTTTCACGGCTCCTGGATGCTTCTTCCTGGAAGGCCTTTTTAACAAATTTCCTTTTTTTATCATTGGCTCTGAGTCTGATTTTTTCCCAGAATTCATCCGTTGAGATAAATTCCCGGGTGGTTATATATGAACCGCTGGCAAGCCAGTCAGCCCTTATCAAGTTACCTGTTATGAATCCATAAATCTCCCTTATTCTTTTCTTCTCTGAGGTGTTTGATTCGCTGAGAATATTATTAAGACTGTCTAAAATACCGTTTTCATCAAAATTCCATGAAAAATTGGATCTTAATAGGTTATAAGGATTTTCAGATGATATCTGGAATCTGAATGTGTAAGGGCACTCCCTTTTAAAAAATTTTTTATAGTATTCCGGATAAGTTTCAGCGAACTTAAGGGTTTCTTTGAAGAATTTGGGGGGATCCATGTCCTTAAATTTTTCATCAGAGTATATTTCATCATGTAAAACCGTGTGATGTGTAAGTATTGCAAGCGTAACATAATCAATATCATCTATGGTCAGGTTAAGGTTGTGTGTAAAGTAGATTGAGTAAAGGGGATGGTATGATTTTCCCTTGTTGAGAATCTTGTCATTATAGAACTCAAGGGTCCCCTTTCCAAGGTCATGGAAGAAAACTGAAAAAAAGATCACATCCAGAAGAGACTGTTTACTGATATTATACCTTTCTGCAAATGAATCGAAAACCTCCCTGTTTTCATTTAAAAAATCCTTGAGGGCATTCAAAGCCTTTTCAGTGTGTCCCTGGAGAGTAAATGGTTCCTCGCTACCGGTTTTTGCTATTAGGTTCTTCTCAAAAAAAGAAGGTTCCCTATCATAGATCTGAACAAACTTGTCCTTATTTTTCACTACAAAGTCCCGCAGTTCAACCATGTACTCACCTTTAAATTAATAGTCATTGTAGGGATGTCTGATCAGATCATTTCTACGTTGTATGCATATTCCCTGTCAAGATGAACTCTTTTATTTTCCCTGACATCAAATTCGAATCCCAGAGACTCCACCACCTGGACAAAATCCGTGGGCTTCCGCGGGGTTACTTTCCTGTCGAAGTTAAGATTGACTGTTATTATCCTGGGTGGAAATAGAGGCACATTATCCCCTTTAGGGCAATACTCGTATTTCATTCCCTCATTGTAAGTAAAGACACTGTGGACAACCGAATCATCTTTAGGTTCCATTTCAATCTTTTTTATGTCCCTTATCAGGACCAGTTCATCGTCCATTCCAAGAGAGGGTATCCTTGAGGGATACCTTAAAAATTTCATGATATCCCCAAGGAGAGGCTCTTCAGCGGAAGTGTAAATCAGGAATTTGCCTCTGTAAATCTTTTCGCGTTGTAATATGTCCCTGCCGGCTCCACTAGCCTTCCATTTTTTGAATGTCCATGCATCATTGAAAATGGATTCTATGTATAATGGTACTATCCCTACTTTGATGTCATCAAGGAGCTGGTAGTATTCTTCCTCAGTTTTGCCCATGATATTTGCCAGGAAGCCCGCTACCTGGGTCTTTGTGGGTGCAAGGTATGTGAGCTGAAATACTGATGTCTGGGGCATCCTGAAAGAATTTATAAGGCCCTCTGCAATGAACCTCACTGCTTTCATTTTAACACCGTTAAACCCATTCTTTGACACGGTCAAGAGCCCTGTTAACGGAGGTTACCTTATCATTAAATTCTGATTTTATCTCTTCCTCATTGGAGAATATTCCGGATCTTATGCCTATGCAGTAGTCTTCAATTATTTCATTGAATTCGTCGATTATCTCCTTTATATATTCTATTTTAACATTTCCGTTTTCATCGACATCGAGGGCATTGAGGAAAATTGGAGTTCCTGCCTTCTGGAGCGTTAAAACCACTAATTTTGGAGTTAAGTCATCAAGAAGTCTTGCCTTTTTCGCTCCACCGTCTATGTTCTTTATTGCATCGACAAGGTACCCTATCCTTGATTTTTTCTCTTCAGGTCCTATGACGGTCTCGATATCATAATTCAGCTCGTCAACAGTTGAGCCTATGGCGTCAATATCCATTACGATATTTCCTTTCATGAAATTAAAGGTGTTGATTTCAACTTTTACAAGATCCCCTCCTTCCTGGCCTTCCTTCTTCCTTGTGAGGAGATCGCTCTCCCCCTTCCATGGGAAGATGCTTATTAATGGTGACACCTTTACAGGGGACCAGCGCCTAAGAGCCATTTTCCCCGAACCCTTAGCGGCTTCCATGAAACCAAACAGATCAAGGTCAGGATGGTTATCCAGTATCTCCCTGTATCTCTCATCTCCCTTACTTTTAGTTTCAATTACATATTCGCCGTTCTTATCTAATTTTGTAATTTTCATTCCAAGCTGGTTCATTGTCTCCTTCAGGTAGTATCTCAATGCCTGTCCTGACACGTATGGGAAATAGTTTCCTTTACTGTCCTGAACTTTCTTCAGAACTACCATGTTCCCAGGGTTTTCACTGCTGTTGAGGTTGTCGATGCTGACCCGGGTTATGTATCCAATATTCACAAATTTTCTGCTCATGTTAATTTCCCCCTTCTTTGTTTTTGGCATATTTGGCGGCTAGATACTTCTGTATTGCATAAATAGCAAGATAATTCTTTATTAAGAGGATTTTTTTGTTATTGTCTGCTTCTTCCAGGATGTCGTGTATCAGCTCGCTGTATTTTTTACCTGTTTCATTTGCCTTAGAATTCCATATGGCTCCAGCGTCTTCTTTCATTACTTCATATTCAAGGTTCTTGAAAAACTCTGTGAGTCCTTCAAGGTTCCCTATTTCCCTCAATGGGTACAGTATGTCCTTGTTCCCGTACTGGGCTGCAAAGTAGCCTATCCTGTCTCCCACAAGTCTGCATATTTTATGCAATTCCTTTAATTCTGTCATTTTAGTTACCTCCAAGTATTCTTCAAGAAATTGATAAAGTAATGAAGGATTCAAGCCGGACGGATTATCCAAAGATAAATTATAAAAAGAGAGATCCATTATGACAGGGTCCAGAGGAAGACCCAGTAGTATTCTCCTTGAAAGTTCCTTCCTAGGCAAATTCTTGACCTCAAATTTACTTATATTCTTGTAATATGCATAATTTATCAGTGTTTTTAAAAAAGAAGTGTTTGAGCTGTTTTTTATATCTCCTGTTTTCTCAAAGAACTCTGATATATATGAAAGCCTACTATATACCTGTAGATAATCCACGCTCCTTGAAGTCACTATAAAGTAAAATATGGAAAGATATGAGAGATCATCCCTGTCCAGAATCTTTGATTTAACCTTATATATTAAAAGTAACAGTTTTGAATACACGTCAGTTGCTGCGAAATCTCCTGCTAGAATGAAATTAGAACGGTTATTTGATTCTTCAAGGTAATCTGCGGGAATTTTCAACTTCCTTTTAACATGATAAAGGAATCTTAAAGAAGGTGCTGCTATTATGAAAACGTTATTATTATGAAAATAATTATTTAAAAGACCGTACCTGTATATTAAATCACACATAAAACAGGCGGTTATGTCTTTCCTTGCTCTTAAATCTCTGAAAGATGGCTTTGAGTCCCCTGTTCCGAAATCAAATATCAGATTAGAAGATAGTATTGTGAACTTTTTTTCTTTTTTACTTTCGGCATCGAGATATTTTGAGTATTTAAGTCCACAGAAGAAACATTCATCGCCTTCATGAATTTCCTTTACCTTATGTGCAATCTTTTCACCAAGCTCTTCAGGTTCTAGGTGAATCATGACATTTCCACTTTTACCGTACTGAAGACTCTCATTTTTACCTATCTTTTTATCGAAGTTTCTCTTCACTTCCATTTCTCTCTTTTTTAGAAATTCCAGTTTTTCTTTGGGAACGCTGATTTTCGGTAAAAGATCCCTTGTCCTCTCGGATCTCTGGAGGAATGGTTTAACATTAAGTTTTGGCCTTATTACAACATCATCAATCCGGGGGTCATAGTAAGGTTTGTAATTTTGAGTTTCCTCAAATACTCTGGAATAATAAATACTGCGTAAAATGAAATAGGCTTCTTTCAAGTCCTCAAATGTCCCCTTGAACTCAAGAGAGGTATCCTTAAGTCTGAAATCCGAATTTCTGTACCTCACCGTATACTCATCGATGTTTTCAAATCTCTCATCTGATCTCATCTCTGAAAGTATATTTACAAGGCCGTTGTCATATAGAAAGTCGTGCTTGTTAAAATTTATCTCAACCATTTTTGATACTCTCCACGGTGTTTAACATTCCAAATCCAAGTGAATTTTTTTCACCGAGACCACAGTCCAGTAGGAAATTGTAAAACTTCTTATTATCCATGTTAAACTTTTCAAGGTTCTTCCAGAGTGTACCTATCACTATAAAAAGTTTATCTGCTTTTTTGAGTCTAACCGCCACTTCACGAGCATATTCAAGCCGGTCAAAAATATTCCCTTCAAAGTGGTATTCGTCATCATAGAATAAATTATACTTTTTCAGGGCATTTTCCTTTAGTCGGTCCATGAAAAACTGGAAGTCATGAGTTTTCTTCATTGAGAAATAGTAATTTTTTCTCGCATCCTGGTACAGGATGATAGGGGTGCTGGTTATGAACTGTCTTTTAAGTCTAGCTTTGAATAGACTTACTGATTCTATTTTAACTGGGTACTTACCAAGATATGCAGATTTGTTCCTTTTAAGTTCTCTTTCAAGGGTTTTTATTAACTTAAAGTTAGGAGATGATATTATTATCTTCTTTAATTCGCCCTTTTTAAAATCGGATACTGGAAAGATATTTGAGAAACAGAAGTACTTGAATCCATCTATGTCATGGTACTCCGAGAAGGAGTTACTTCTTTTTAAAAAAGAATAAATAAAACCTTGGATAGTGTAATTGTTAATGGCAGAGTATTCAAATTCTTCATCACTTTTAAATTTGATGAGAAGTCTCATATACTCACACCTCATTTCTAATAGTGATACAAATCTATTAACATATTATATCCTACGTACAATACTAATAATAAATGTAATATATAAATTTATCTATCTTCTAATAAAATAATAAAATTTTAATGTGTGTGTTTATAGTCTACAAATAAACTTAACCTCCTGTGAACAGTACCATGGTCTTACTGTTTTTTTTATCCTATTTGGAGGAATCATCTCCTACTGATAATTGCTTGAATTAAAGACTAGCCATTACATGAGGTTCTGTTCTTTCTTGCTGAAGAGGAATGCTACTACTATCACCGAAACCATTGCAAATAGTGATATGACAAGCACATTCACTTCAAGATTTCAATCCCATTTTGGTCTGATTTTAACTTGATTCAATCTTAGAATCAGATGATTTATTATAAGTGGTAGTAAGGGCTTGTTCTTGATAAATTCCCTGAAAATCCATACATATTCGTCTTTCTTTACTTGTAAGTTTTGGTTCAAATTTTTTCTGATAGTATCCTCTACTAATAGAGTAGCTTGTAATCTGGAAATGCCCATGTATTCAACATCTATAAATCGCTGATTATTGATCCCTGCGTGTCTTATAAGGTAGAGGTTTTCAAGGACCCACCATGACTCCGTTTCTATTATAGTGTCAATAACTGTTTGCCATGTGCCTCTAAAAATGCTATTTGAATCCTCTTCACTTTCAAGCTTCGATTTTCTGAGCTTTAAACGTTTGTTGACTTTATATGTTATAAAAATGTCATTGGAATAAAATACCAGATTACCAATCTTCCTGTAATATTCAAATGCACGGTCAACACATAATAAATATACAAAGAGGTAAGGAACGATTTTTATTAATCAGTACTAATCGGGACATAATAAATGTTGGGTGCTTTTGTATAAGATTTTAAAAATTTGTTTATGGTTTTGTCCAAATTACTGAGATGCTCTTCTTGATCTATTTTGGAAGCTATTACATAAGAATTTTTCTTTTTGCTCTTTATGATTTGTTGAAGTATTAAAAAACAAAAAATTTTTATAAAATTTATTATCAATCGGTATCCTGTAAAATTTGAGACGTTCTTTAGGGATATTATTATTACCAACGACTTCTGTGATCCATAAATTATTTAAACATTCATCAAGATTATTGATTATCTCTTTAAGCTTTACGGCATTTTTAAAAAACTTTTCCCCATACTTTTTAAATTCTTTTTCTGAAGTAGCTTGGAACTTCTCCATGTCTTCGCATCTTAATTTCCGAATATTTGATATATTAAGAAATTTTTTTATTTCCTCTTTATTTTCCCTAATAATTTCCTTTTCGATATCTTCAATTTCTTTAACTTTCTTTTTTAAAATCTCGGAGCATGTTCTACTTTTCTTTTTTCTATTATTTCTATTTTTTGTTTCTTTTCCAAAACTTCGTGGTCGCCTTTGTTATGTAGTTTTCCCATGTAAAGTCGAATATTTCCCTTCTTGACTTGAATTTTCTTTTATTAATTCTGTTTACAAAATTTTCGATAATCTTTTGGGGGATCGTTGAACCCTTCCTTTTTATTTCAGAACAAATATATGCAAATGGGAAAAACCCATAATATACAATTTCTTCATTTTCTTTTACTCTTTTCTGTATCTCTAAAATATCCCAATCATAGATCTCCTCTAAAAGACTAACAAGTCCTAACATTCCTAGATCTATAATCCAGTTACCAGTAAATTGCAAAACAGGCTCACTCATTATCCTTGCTTTGTTAGAAGCCTGTATCATGTTTTTGTCACCATCCCGAATCCCATACTGTTCTTTTCACTAAAGCTTCAGTGTGTGCGAATTTGATGAGCTTGGGGTCAGCTTCTCTCTCAAATCCCATATGACAAGCCTTATGGTATGTTTCGCTCCTCTCCTTAATCTATATTCTGAACCCCCAAACGATTCTTAGTTCATACTTTATAAATTATCAATTTTTAACTATGGATAATAAAAAATAATGAAGTATGTATAATTATGTTGGTAATACAACTTTAAAATATAAAGATGTTAAATTTGATCCTTTTTTCCCAAAAAGACGGCTTAAACTTCCTATTTACTTCCTATTTTAATTATAAAAATCTAATTTAAGGAAATTTAAGGAATTCAATTAATTTATTCATAAACACTTTCCTAGTATTATTACGAATATGAACTTACTTAGATTAGACGGATTCCTGCGTAATCCATAATAAATTATCTTTTGGATTCCATGTCCCATTTTTTGAACGAGGGGATTCCACCGAAATGAATGTCAAAATTAGCTTATATTTTTTCACATTAAGCTTTGTTCTTTTACATTGAACATGAAAGCCGCTAAGAAAACCATCATAACCGCAAACGCACTGATAACAAGAACATTGACCTCAAGGGGGAATACTGAATCTCTGAGTATTGTATAGCGCATAGCATCCACACCATAAGTCAAAGGGTTCAAGTAAACCGCACTTTTCAGCCATGCTGGCAGACCAGTAATTGGGAATAGGGCTCCACTTAGTAGGAATATGGGTAGCACTATGAAGCTCATTATGAGGTTGAATCCTTCCATGCTATCTGTGAAGGCTGCTATCATAAGTCCTAGGCCGCCGAAGCCCATGGATATTATGAGTGAAAGTATCAGAGTGACCAGGAAGCATGCTGGGGTCATTATGATTCCCACAAGGAATGATAGTAATAGTAGGATGGTTGTTTGTATCATTGAGGCCGTGCTTATGCCAAAAGCTTTCCCAAGGACTATTGATGTTCTTGAGATTGGGGCTACGAGTATTTCTTTGAGGAACCCGTATTGTCTGTCTATTATTACTGATACGCCGGAGAATATGCTTGTGAATAGTATGGTTTGGCCTATTATGCCCGGGTAGATGAAGGCTCTGTAGCCTCCTGGGACTGTTGCGAATCTTATTGATGCTCCGAGTCCTGTTCCGAATATTATAAGCCAGAGTAGTGGTGTTACGATGGATGTGACTATCCTTGATCTGTAGCGTAGGAATCTTTTCATTTCCCGCAACCATATGGTGTATATTCCCTCTATTTCACCCATTGCAGGGGGTCTCCTATTCTTTTTGGTTGGTGGATGAGCTTGAATTTCCCTTCCTGCTATGTTTTTTATTTTTTGTGGTGGGGGTGCGTGCCTATCCTAGTGGTGTGTGGGGGTCTCTTCTTTTTTTATGTTTCTGTTATTTTGGTTCCTGTGTATTTTATGAATACGTCTTCGAGTGTGGGGTGTTCTAGTTCTACGGATTTTATGTTGAAGTTTTGTTGGGTTGCGAAGTTCACTATATCTGGTATGAGGTTTTCACCCCTCTCTACTAGTAGTTTCACTGTTTCTTTGGTTATTTGTGTGGCGTCTTTCACTCCTGGTAGTTTTTGGATTTTTTCTGTGAATTCTCTGGGTCTTTCTACTTTTACTTTTATTGTGTCTGCTTTGAGTTCTCTTTTGAGTTTTTGGGGTGTGTCTGCTTTTATTATTCTGCCTTTGTTCATTATGGCTACCTGGTCGCAGAGTTTGTCTGCTTCTTCCATGTAGTGTGTTGTGAGTAGTACTGTTACGTTTTCTTCTCTGTTGAGGTGTTTTATGTATTCCCAGATGCTTTCGCGTGTTTGGGGGTCTAGGCCTAATGTTGGCTCGTCTAGGAATAGGACTTTGGGGTGGTGTATGAGGCCTCTTCCTATTTCTAGTCGGCGTTTCATGCCACCTGAGTATGTTTTGACGTATTCGTCTGCTTTTTTTCCGAGGGCTATGAGTTCGAGGACTTCTTGTATCCTTTTTTCCCTTATTTTTCGGGGGACTCCGTAGAGTGCTGCGTGCATTTCTAGGTGTTCTCTTCCTGTTAGCATGTCGTCGAGGGCTCTTGATTGGAATACTATGCCGATGGAGGCTCTTACTTTTTCTGGTTCTTTGGTGATGTTGTATCCGTTTACTTTGGCTGTGCCGCTTGTTGGTCGGAGTATTGTGCATAGCATTGATATTAGTGTTGTTTTCCCGGCTCCGTTTGGGCCTAGGATGGCGTAGATGGTATTCTCTGGTACTTTGAGGTCTACTTTGTCTACTGCTGTGAAGTTGTCATATTTTTTGGTTATCTTTTCTGTTTCGATGATGTATTCCATCTTCTCCACCACAAGCTTCCTATTGTGTGTGTGGGGGTGCAGGTTCCAGTGTTAATCATCCGGCTTTTTTTTTTTTGATGTTTCGCTCTTTATAGAAAATTTTTATTATAAGATGTTAATAATAATATTAGTGGACTCTCTTCTATGGTGGGGGTGAGTTTTTTGTGGGGATCCTTTAGGCCGGTTGAGAAAACTCGGACTGGTATTTGGGGTGTTGATATTATAACCGGGGGTGGTCTGCCCCGGGGTCGTAATACTCTAGTTTATGGTGGGCCCGGGACTGGTAAGACCTTTTTTGGCATGCAATTTCTTATTAATGGTGCCAGTCTTTATAATGAGCCTGGTGTTATGGTGAGTTTTGAGGAGAGTCGGGATAACCTCCTGGAGAATTTCAGATTAGAGGATAACCTCCTTGAGGAGCTTATCAGAGAAGATAAAATATTCATAGAGGATTTGTCCTCCCTTTTTGGTGTTGAAAGTGGCGATTATACTCTTGATGCTCTTTTCGTGCGCCTGGAGGATGCTATAGAACGTGTGAATGCTAAGAGGATAGTGATTGATAAGGTTGACACTCTACTTTCACACTTTCGAAAGGATATGAGGGACGAGCTCGTCAGACTCATAAAATGGTTAAATGGCAGGGGCCTTACAAGCATATTCACCAGTGGGGAAAATCCTTATGGTGGGGCTACCCACGGACTCGAGGATTACATATCAGATTGTGTCATCCACCTTAAACACCAGTATAGGGATTATATAGGCACAAGATACATGACCATACGAAAATATAGGGGCTCAGAACATGGCTTGAACGAATATCCCCTGCTCATAAATTCAAAGGGTTTATCATTGTTCCCCATAACCTCCCTTAAACTCGATTATAGTGTAAGTCATAGGATAGTGTCCAGTGGCATCCCTGAACTTGACGATATACTCGGGGGAGGATTCTACTAGGGGTCGGCTGTGCTGATCTCAGGGACCACTGGCACTGGTAAGACAAGTCTCGTGTCAAAATTCGCCCAGGAGGCTTGTAAGAGGGGTGAAAAGTGCTTGTACTTTGCGAATGAGGAGCCCAGAGATCAGATAATCCGTAACATGAAATCTGTTGGGATAAACCTCAAAAAATTCATCGAAGATGGAAAACTCCTTATACACGCTGAAAGACCCACTACACTAGGCCTGGAAGCCCACCTAACAAGTATGCAGGATATCGTGCGTGATTTCAAACCAGATCATGTTATAGTAGACCCCATATCCGCGCTCACAGAAGCCGGTTTCGCCATAAAAGACCTTTTCATAAGATTCACCGACTTTCTGAAGAATAGGAAGATAACCTCCATTCTAACATACCTTACAATAGGTGGCACGCCATTAACAACCACCGAGATAAGAATATCCTCTCTCATAGACACTTGGATCATATTAGACCAGTTAGAAAAGGGTGGAGAATATCTTAAAATTTTAAGAGTCCTTAAAAGTCGTGGCATGAGACAGTCCACACAACCCAAAGAAATCAAACTAACCAAAAAAGGTATAAAGATAAAAAGAATAAGGTGAAAAGACAATTGAACGATAAGATAATACTCAGACTATATACAACCCCCCAAAACCCCCATGCAAAAGCAGCCACCGAGACGCTGCAAAAAATCAGAAAAATAGGGGTGAAGATCGACCTTGAGATCATCGACATCACCAAAAACCCCAAGTTAGCCAGGGAGAATCATATTATCGCAATACCAACCCTCGACAAGATAAAACCCAAACCTACAAGGAGGATCATAGGAGATCTATCAGATGATAAAGCCCTCCTAAAATTCCTAGGAGTGTCCAAACTTGGAAGAGTCCCAAATAATCCTAAAAGTTCATGACCACACCTGCCTAATCTACGAAAAGAAAGAAGAATGGGAAAAAGTTATAATACCATTCATCACAGAAGGACTCAGGAACAACGAGAAATGCCTTTACATAACAGACCAACACGAACCCAAAGCAGTGAAAAAACACCTACAAGGTAAAGGATTCAACACAGAAAAGCTAGGCAACCAATTCCAAATAATCCACGAACATGAAGCATACACCAGAGAAGGCCACTTCGACCCTGATAGGATGATAAAACTCCTAAAAGAGGAGACAGAAAAAGCCATAAGAGAAGGCTACAGTGGCCTTCGCGTTACAGGGGAGATGACATGGACACTAAAAGGTATACCAGGTAGTGAGAGGCTGATAGAATACGAGGCGAAACTTAACAGGTTCTTCCCAAAGGCCAAGTGCGTGGCCATCTGCAAATACAAAAGATCAGCCTTCGAACCGGAAACCCTCAAAATGATCATCCTAACCCATCCAATCATAATATGGAAGGGGAAAGCCTATAGAAACTTTTATTACATACCACCCGAGACGCTCCTAGATGGGAACCCAGCCCAGTTAGAGGTTGAAAATTGGCTCAGGAACCTTAAACGTGAAAATGACTTCATAAAATCGATTAATATGCTTACAAGATCATATAAGAGTTTCATCGACCATTCACCTTTTACCGTGGCGGTTAAAGATTCCAGTTCAAGGTATCTTATTGTGAATGATAAATTTTGCAAATTCGCAGGTAAAAAAGAATCAGAGATACTAGGGAAAAGCCCTTATGAGATATTCGATGAAGAAACTGCCAGTATCTTGGAATATTCAGATGAACTACCATTAAAGGGTGAAGATATCAGTTTTGAGATGGAAATTAACGATCGATACTATCATACCATAAAATTTCCAATTGAAACCCCCACTAAAGAAAAGGGGATAGGCTCCATCATATTAGATATTACTGAGAGGAAAAAATTTGAAGAGAAATTAGAAAAGTCAATGAAAAGTTTCCTCAACATAGTCGAAGACAGCCCAGAGAGTATATTTATCACCAACAAGGATGGTAAAGTATACTATGCAAACCAACAAGCCCTAGACTACTTCGGCCTAGAAGCAGAGGATATCATAGGAGAAACCTTAGGGAAACCACTTAGACCATATTTAACCCAGGAAATTGAAACTTTAGCAGCCGATGGTAGTATAAGGTATGCAGAATTGAAAACAGCCAAAACATACTGGGAAGAAGAGGAATGCACCCTCATATCAATACGTGACATAACCAAAATCAAAGAATATGAAAAATCCCTTGAAAAAAGCCTAAGGGAAAAGAACACAATGCTCGCGGAGTTACACCACCGAGTCAAAAACAACCTCCAGGTTATAATAAGCCTCATAGACCTGCAAAAAAGGCACATGAAGAGCCCGGAGGATAAAGAGCAGATAGAAAAGGTGAACAATAGAATAAAGGCTATTGCACGAGCCCATGAACGACTATACCTAGCAGAGGACCTATCATCAATAGACCTCAAAGATTACCTAGAAGATATCCTACTAGAATTAAAAGCAACATACCAGAAACCAGGGATCCAATTTGAATGTCAAATCCAGGATATAAAGCTCAACATAAACCAGGCCATCCCCTGCGGGCTTATAATAAACGAGGCCCTGACAAATACCATGAAACACGCCTTCCCAGAAGGTGAAGGGAGAGTAATCATCAAAGCGTACAAGAAAGACAATCTCATCAACATCAACATAGAAGATAATGGAGTCGGACTCCCCGAAAACTTCAAACCAGAAGAAACATTAGGTATGAGAATCATGCACGCCCTCACCAGACAACTTGATGGTGAAATAAGAATAAAAGGAGAAAAAGGCGTGAAAATCCGATTAAGATTCCCACACCCCCAAAACCGAGGGTGAAGATCATAACCGCGTGTTAAGTCGCATCCTCAAAATATCATCCCATACTGTGAATATCAACAGACACCCACATGCCATTAGGAGTGTAAAAATTGATACTTGAAATAATAAAATCAAAGGGAATATCCCATAATTCCTATTTTCTAGGATCTGATGGGGAAGCCGCGGTCATAGACCCGCGTAGAGACGTTGAAATCTACCTCGAACTTGCAATGGAACATGATATGAACATACGCTACATCTTCGAAACCCACAGGAACGAAGATTACACCATAGGATCACTAGAACTTAAAAAATATGTTGATGCCGAAATACTCCATGGAGACAAACTAGACTTCAAATACGGGACCAGTGTAATTGAAGGAGACATCTTCGAACTCGGATCCCTAGAACTCGAAATCCTTGAAACACCAGGCCACACCTATGAGAGCATATCCATAATCACAAAAGATAAAAACATCCCATTATTGGTGTTTGTTGGTGACGTGCTCTTCCCAGGAGAAGTTGGAAGAGTCGACTTCTTCGGTAAAGAGAAAATACCCCAAACCGCAAGCCTACTCTACGAGAGCCTACATGAAAAAATACTACCCCTAGGTGACCATGTTATAGTATGCCCGGCACATGGCGCCGGTTCGGTCTGCGACGCCCAGATAAGAGACCAGGACCTTACAACAATAGGATATGAGAAAATAACAAACCACATCCTAAAATTGGACAAGGAAGCCTTCATAGAATATAAAAGGAGAGAGGAACTCTACACGCCACCATACTTCAAGAGGATGGAAAAGAACAACCTAGAAGGGGCGCCACTAGAAAACCCCCACCTAGAACCATTAAATGTCCAAGAATTCAATGATATGATCAAAGAAGGAGCCCAACTAGTGGATGTAAGAAACCCCACAAGCTTCTGCGGGGGCCACATTCCAGGGAGTCTAAATATCTGGGGTGATGGCTTCCCCGCCTTCGCAGGATACTTCCTAGAATATGATAATCCAATAATCCTAGTAGATGAAAGAGGATCCAATGACCTTGTAAGAAGATCCCTGATAAGACTCGGATATGATAACAAGTATGGGTATCTGCAGGGGGGTTTCCCAACTTGGTACATTAATGGGATGGAATGTGAAAATTTCGAGGCATGGACTGTAGACCAGCTCAAATCACACATTGATGAGGGTGGTGATTTCACGATCCTTGACGTTAGGAAACACTCAGATCGTGAAAAATATCACATAGAGGGTTCCATGCATTGTTGGGTTGGTGACATCCCAGAAAACTTGGATAATATACCCGATAATGTAGTTGTCTATTGCGACTCGGGCTATAAGTCAACTATCGCGGCGAGCTTGCTTAAAATGAATGGATACAATGTTAAAACCGTCCTTGGCGGGATAAACGCTTGGACGAGGAAAGGCTACCCAATCATGAAAAGTTAGGGAGGTTTAGTATTATGGGAATCGTTAAAATACCATTAAGAAAGAATATGACGAGTTTATAGGCGAAAATTCATAAGCATAGCCTTCAGCGGAGAATACCCATATATAGCACCATTCCTCTACGTATTCGATGGAGAACACCTATATTTCCTGTCAACCAAATATGGGCGAAAAATCGAACTTCTAAAAAACAATCCCTACGTTGCAGTGGAGATAGAAGAATTCAAACCAGACCTTTCAAGTTACAAATTCGTGACCCTACAAGGTCAGATCGTTGAAGTCACAGACCCCAGTGAAAAAGAAAGGGTTAGAAAAATGTTCGCAGACATGATCAAAGAAAAAGGCCTTTCTAGGAAGGTGCTTAAGGCCCTGGGCCATTCCCCTGAAGATCCGCTAGCATGCCTTGTTAAAATGGAAAGATCCTATGTCTGGAAACTTGTAGATGTTGTTGACATAACCAGTATAGTGGAGAATAAACCTAAAAAGGGTGGGATACCCCCCACAGTATTATCTCACCAGGTTAATAATAAAATCGGCCCCACCTGCTAGGGGGTGGGAAACTCCAATGTGAGGGTATAGCGTCGAAGACGTGGAAGACTAAAAAAATCCGACTATGAATGTATTGGGGGGCTGTTATGATAGTTTCACATGTTGGAGAACTCTAAGGTGGAGATTAACATTGACTTGACATACTGTTATGATAGTTTCACATGTTGGAGATAATGAGAGCGGGTAAAGGGGAGGGTAAAATGGGGGGTGAAATTTTAACCCTCCTCAAAACCCTTATTCCCTTTGTCATGTTTTCACTGTATATTAACCTTTTAGGTGAATATAATCCCCAATATTATTCTTGTTATTGTCCTGCTTCCTAGTGCGAAGGCTATGAATGTGATCCCCATCCCTATTTTTATCTGCTTGGAAACCTCCCCAGCAGTTTCCTTCCTTGGATCCTTTAAAATCTTGAATGCGGCCTTTAAGAATACTATTATCGCAATTGATAAGATTGGAATGTAGAGGATGCTGAATATGTTTATAGTGTAGAGTATTGGGCTTGTTAGACTGGCTATGAGCATGAAGGTGGCGGCTATTATACTCGCGATCCTGTGCCCATATTTAATTGGTAGTGTTGTGGCTCCCTCCATCTTATCCCCTTCTATATCCTCCATGTCCTTGATTATCTCCCTAGCCATGGTCATGAGAAAGGCATAAAATCCTATATACGCTGCCTTCACAGTCTCACCCACTATTAAACCCCCAAATACGAAACTTAAACCTGTTAGGAATGATACCACCAGGTTGCCGATGAAACATTTTCTTTTAAGCGTATGGGCATAGTATATCATGAGCAGGGAACTTCCAACCACTATAAACCCTGGGAGCGGGCCAAGATAAAAACCGAGTGCTGATGCTAAAATGAAAAGTCCAATCCCATAGGCGCCAGCAACCCCCCTCCTAATGCGCCCAGAGGGTATAGGCCTCTGCGGCCTGTTTATAGCATCAATCTCATAATCAAAATAATCATTAATAACATTACCAGCCCCAGTGGCTATGAAAACAACAAAACATGCTACTAGAACCCTTAAATCGAACTCCCATCCTATAAGGGCCACTAAAAGGACTGAAACCACGGCCATGATAGCATTAACCGGCCTTAATATCTCCATATAAACCTTCATCACAAAACCCCCAACCAAAAATCAAATATACCAAGGATAGACCTTAATCATAATATGAATGACATCATCGGATTGCTACTAGTATATGGTTATGTTGCAATTTTACTCTTCATAGCAGATAAGTTCCAAGACCTGAATATTAGCCGGAAATTTGTACATATAATGGTAGGTAATATCATCTTTATATTACCGGTCTTTAAAAGTTGGTGGGTTATGACACTCCTCGCGGCAGCACCATTCATCCCCTTAACCTTCCTTATAAGCCCATACTCTCCACTCAAAATAGAACACAAGGTCTCATCCTATGGTCATAGCCTAGGACTCGTATACTATTCCATCTCATGGACCCTCCTAGCCCTATTATTTTTCGACCACCCATGGATCATCGCCATTGGCATAGCAGCAATGTCATATGGTGACGGTCTAGCATCACTCATCGGCGAAAAGTATGGTAAAAGGAAATATAACATCCTAGGGGACCCTAAAAGTGTTGAAGGATCCCTCGCAATGTTCATCACACTCCTTATAACACTCCCCCTTGTCCTATTCTACTATCAAAAGCCGGTAACCTGGCCTATAATATTCGCCATAGCCGCCACAGCCACTATAATAGAGGGCGCCACCCCAAAGGGACTTGATAATATAACAGCATCTGCGGGGGCTGTGGCAGTTTATCTCCTAATCTAGGGTTGTTTACTATGAAGTTCATAGTTATTGACGGGTTAGATGGGGCGGGCAAAGACACACATGCTAAACTCATAAAAAAAAGATATGAGAGTATGGGGGAGAAGGTTATATTCAGGTCGCATCCAGAGGATGACAACCCATATGGTAGGAAAGCGAAAAAAGCCCTACTCAAAGGCGGGAAAATAAACCACTTAAAAGCGAGCGTATACTATGCATTGGATGTTATAAGATCCCTCAGATTATACTATTGGTCGAATCCAGGAGCAGACACCATAATATTCGTAAGATATCTTATGGGAGTGGCCTACCTACCATCAACACTAGCCAGGATACTATACCATATTTTTTCATTGGTTTTACCCACCACAGAGTATATGTTCTTCCTTGATGTTCCACCCCAAGAATCATTAAAACGCCTCCAAAGGAGAGAAGAACATGAAATGTTCGAAAACCTTGAAGATCTCAAGCGCGTCCGCGAAAAAGCCCTCAAATTGGCTGAAAACTGGCATATTATAAACACTGAGGATCCTATAACAGATGTTCAAAAAAGGATTAACAGGATCCTGGATAAACTCGACCAAAGGGGTAGCCTATGAGGATAACCTGTCTCATAGAAGATAACGCTCCCAGCCAATTCAAGGTTGAACATGGATTATCACTCTACATAGACAAGTTCAACCTATTATTTGACATGGGACAATCACATTCCTTCATCGAAAACGCCCAGAAACTTGACATAGACATATCCAGGATAAGATATGCTATCATATCCCACGGACACTATGACCATGGTGGAGGCCTACCCCACTTCATCAAAGAGAACAAAACAGCAAACATCTACATTGGCAATAGCGCGTTTTCCAGACGCTACGCCAATAACAACGGCTCCTGGCGTTATATTGGACTAGACAGTGGCCTGGAGGATAACCCGCGGATAAAACACCTAAAAGAAGACACAAGATTATCTAAAGGCTGTAATATACTGGTTAACATAGTGGATCTTTTCCCACCCCCGAAGGACAACCATAAACTCTACAGGATATCCGAGGATAGGATCGTAAAAGATGATTTCAGGGATGAAGTAATCCTAACCATAGAATCAGGGGATGGTCTAATAGTATTAACCGGATGCTCCCACCGTGGCATCCTCAACATAACAGAGACAATAAAAAGAAAATATGATAAACCCATAAAAGCCCTCATAGGGGGCTTCCACATAAAATCCAAGGAAGCCCCGGGGCTAATACGCCCATTCAAGGACATAGAAGAAATATACACCGGACATTGCACATCAAAGAGAGCATACAACATACTCAAAAATAACCTAGAGAATATAAAACCCCTACATACAGGAACCCAGATAAAAATCATTTAATAGTATAAAAATAAGAAAATTATCCCCATGAAAGCCAAGATCATAATTCTCCTATTAACTGTCACATGCCTTGCAGGTGTTGTGGCCGCCCACCAGCCACGACTCGCACCATCAACCGCCCCAATGGACAATCCCATCATCATAAAAAAACCGGAAATCTCACAGGCATTCTACGGCCAACTAAAAGGCGAAACAGTCTATTATATGATAGAATCCCCCAAAGAATTCAGACTATACGTCAACATCCTAGTACCAGACAACCCCGGAGAGGATCAACTAGTATACGCTAGAATACTAGACGATAAAGGGAAAACAATAAAAGAACTGGGCCCAGGGGACTGGGAACCCTACTTCGAAGAGTTCGGGGGCGACCATTACCTTAAAGGGCCAGAATTCAATGAAACCCTCCCAGGTGGAAAATATTATATAATGGTATTCAACGAAGAAAATAAAGGCAAATACGCCCTCGCAGTCGGTGACATAGAAACATTCCCAGCCGACGAAGCCCTCAAGGCAATAATACTCCTACCAATACTAAAAGCAACCATCTTCAACGTACCAGTACTCGAATCCTTCCTACAATTCCTGGGGATTATCATGGCCATGGGCGCCTTCATATCCCTAAACTTCACAGCCAACAAAAACCTTATAAAAGTCAGCTGGGCCGGTATCATATTAACAACAATAATGTGGGCTCTCCACTACCTCCAAAACCCCCTTAATATACTCGCAAACATCCAAAACATTATATTACTGGTGACGATAATCCTAACCGGGAAATTCAACAAGGAAATCATCCAGGATAAAATGCCCACCTGGACCAGCAGAACCCTAATAATATTCTGGTTAATCTTCCTATTCCTCAGAGTAACAATATAATGGGGGGGTAAAATGGCAGGTTCCAAGAAGAATATACAAGGATAATGGCAATGGACAAAATAGAAATGCAAGAAGAAGTTAAAAGGTTGTCAGAGGATTGTGCATGCCCATCATGTCCATCATATAAGGAATGTGGTGAAAGACTATTCTGCATCCTAGGAGAATCAGAATGTATAAAAGATGAGAAAGGATGCCTATGCCCCACATGCCTAGTAGCATCCACCCTCGGCATCGGGATTTCAAAAAACTTCTACTGTACCAGAGGCTCTGAAATGGATCAAAGAACCAAACCATAATCCTCCCAAAAAGCGAAAGATTTAATAATCTGGATAAGCATGATTATAGTAGTTGATCATTCTAAACCTTCTCCTTTAGAATAAACTGGAAATTGGGAAGGGTGTTCTAATTGGGTAAGATAAAAATCGCTATCATAGGCGTTGGGAACTGTGCAAGTTCCCTAGTCCAAGGAATATACTATTACAAGGGAAAGGATGAAAAAGATGCCATAGGATTAATGCACTGGGATATAGGCGGTTACAAACCAGAGGATATAGAAGTTGTAGCCGCATTTGATGTTGACAAGAGAAAAGTGGGGAAAGACCTGAGCGAGGCAATATTCGCCCCCCCAAATTGTACGAAAATATTCTGTGAAAACATACCATGGATGGACGTTGAAGTCTCAATGGGCCCCGTCCTCGATGGTGTAGCAGCCCACATGAAAGAATATGACGAAAAATACACCTTCTCAGTCGCGGATGAGGAACCTGCAGATGTTGTGGGAGTCCTCGAGGACAGTGGCGCCGAGATACTCCTAAATTACCTGCCAGTTGGCTCGGAGAAGGCCACACGCTACTACGCTAAATGCGCTCTCGAAGCCGGAACAGCCTTCATAAACAACATGCCAGTATTCATCGCAAGCAACCCCAAATGGGCGTCCAGATTCGAAGAAGCGGGCCTACCCGTCATCGGAGATGATATAAAAGCCCAGATAGGGGCTACAATAACACATAGGACCCTAACACAATTATTCAAGAATAGGGGTGTTAGGTTAGATAGAACATACCAACTAAACACCGGTGGAAACACCGACTTCCTAAACATGCTAAACCGGGACAGACTCCATTCAAAGAAAAAATCAAAGACAGAAGCCGTACAATCCATCCTAGGCGATGAAAGACTAGACCCAGAGAACATCCACATAGGCCCAAGCGACTATGTACCATGGCAAAAAGACAACAAAGTCTGCTACCTTAGAATGGAAGGAAGAATCTTCGGCGACGTTCCCATGAACCTCGAACTCCGCCTCAGTGTTGAAGATTCGCCAAATTCCGCAGGTTGCGTCATAGACGCTATAAGATGTTGTAAACTGGCACTCAAAAGGGGAATTGCAGGACCCCTAACATCCATATCAGCCTATACAATGAAACACCCACCAATACAATATCCTGATAATGAAGCAGCCAAGCTAGTTGACAAGTTCATCAACGGGGAAATTGAAAGATGATCAAATCTCCTCAAAAAGGCAAGTTTTATCCCCAAGACCCCAACACTTCACTTCCCTCAAATCTATATTATCCTCAAGAACCGGCCCGAGGAAACCCGCCAATAGGCCGCCTTCAAAATGACAGAGCGGCCTCCCAACCCCAGGGAGCCCGGAGCAGGTGGCGCATTCATCCACCCTAACCTCAACAGGGTCTGTGCTTAGGATTGTTACCTTACCTATTCTCTTTTCCCTGAAAAAAGCAACAATCTCATCTAGTGAATCTATTTTCATCTTCGTGGTCGCGTCCTTCGCACCATTGTATATTAGGCCATCCACCCGTTCACCCAGCATTTCCACTGGTAGGAAGCGGATTATCCGGAAGAATTCAACATCAACGAACCTTCCAATGGTGGGCCTTTCAATCCTTCCAAATTCCATATAATCAACCCCCCACAATAGAATCTGATAACATTTTTAAAAGAAGAGGCCCCCAATAATATGATCCCCAGTGTGGGGGCAGAGGCTATATGAGAGTTTCATGAAGGTCCCCCCAATAATATATGATCCCCCTTGTGTGGGGGTTTAGTCGGGTTCTACTCTTATGGCTTCGTTTGGGCATACATCCATGCACACCTCGCATTCGTTACAGTCTTCAGGGTTTTGAACCTCTAACTTGTCATTAACTATTATGAGTATTTCCATTGGGCATAGATCAGCGCATTCTCCACATGCATCACATTTGTCATAGTCTATAATTATCTTCGCCATCTTTGATTCTCCTCTGCCTTGTGAATTATAATCCCGTGAACTGCCACCAGCTGTCGCAGGTGGCTTCCTGCTTCAACGACGCTTGGTCTCCAACAGGCGTGAATTCGGGTTGTCCCAAACCCTGCAATTTTACAGGGTTATGGATTAGGACACCATATCCCAACCTCCTACTTGGAGGTTAGCACAAAAAAATATAGCAGAAGAGGAAGTATATAAACTTTCGGCTTTCCCCCCCAATGGGAGGCTCCCGCCGAGAGAGTTAAAATTAATATGACCAGATGATATGGGCCTATTCACACTCCCATTATCTTAAGATTTTACCATACTGTAACTAGTGGGGGACGGTTTCAGTTTCCTGTAGTACCGTGTGGAGTGGAGCATATCATCTACTCAGTAATAATATGATCTTATTATATTATGACCCGGGTTTTTCTTCTTTTGTTGAAGTATTTAAGTCAGTTCTTACTATTGTATATAGAGATGATGAATCGCCGTGAGGGTCAGCATGAAAAGGATAAAAATCGTTGAAACAGCATTCAGAGATGCGCATCAATCACTCCTTGCAACCCGTATGCGGACACGAGACATGTTACCCATAGCCGAGGATATGGATAAGGTGGGCTTTTTTTCATTAGAGGCATGGGGTGGTGCAACATTCGATACTTGTATAAGGTACCTTAATGAGGACCCATGGGAACGCCTAAGAAAGTTAGATGAAAAGATCACAAAAACCCCTATACAAATGCTCCTAAGGGGACAGAACCTTGTAGGATATAAGCACTACCCCGATGATATAGTTAAAAAGTTCGTTGAAAAAGCCTATGAGAATGGTGTTGACATCTTCAGGATATTCGACGCCCTAAACGATATAAGGAACATGGAATATGCTATTAAGGTGGCTAAGGACCAGGGAGCCCACGTCCAAGGGACAATATGTTATACCATAAGCCCATATCATACCCTTGACAAGTATGTGGAATTCGCCAAGGAACTGGAAGCCCTGGAATGCGACTCAGTCGCTATAAAGGACATGGCCGGTCTAATATCACCACATGACGCTTATGAACTTGTTAAAGCCCTTAAAGAGGAGACCAGCCTACTAGTGAACCTACACTGTCATTGTACCAGTGGGATGACCCCCATGAGCTACTATGCCGCGTGCCAAGCCGGCGTGGACATACTAGACACTGCAATATCACCCCTATCATGGGGCGCTTCCCAACCCCCAACAGAGAGCGTGGTAGCCGCCCTCAAAGACACACCATACGACACAGGCCTCAAACTCAAAAAACTGACCAAGATAAAAAAATACTTCGAGGAAATCCGAGAAAAATACAAGTCCATCCTAGACCCAATAGCAGAACGTATAGATACGGATGTTCTCATCTACCAGATACCAGGGGGTATGCTATCAAATCTCGTAGCCCAACTCAAAGAACAGGACGCCCTCGACCGTTACGATGACGTCCTGAAAGAAATGCCAAGGGTGAGAAAAGACATGGGATACCCACCCCTGGTAACACCCACGAGCCAAATCGTCGGAATACAAGCTGTTATGAACGTGCTCTCAGGTGAAAGATACAAGATGGTCTCAAACGAAGTCAAAGACTACTTCAGGGGACTCTATGGAAGACCACCAGCACCCTTAAACCCGGAAGTTGCCGCCAAGATAATAGGAGACCAGGAACCCATAAAATGCAGACCAGCCGACATACTAGAACCCCAATTCGAAAAATATAAGAAGGAGGGTGAAAAACTTGGGATAATCCGAAAGGAGGAGGACGTCCTAACATTCGCACTCTACCCAACCATAGCACCAAAATTCCTCAGAGGAGAAATCGAAGAAGAACCCCTAGAACCGCCAAGGGAAGCCCTACCCGGACCAGCCGAGGCCGTTCCAACCCAATACCTTGTAGAAGTAGACGGGGACGAATTCGAAGTCAAAGTGATACCCACAGGTTACGTGACCATAGAAGAAGCTAAAAAACCAGAAGAACCCATAGAAGGTGCCGTGGAATCCACAATGCAAGGCATGATCGTGAAACTGAAAGTTAAAGAGGGCGACATAGTAGAAGAAGGAGACGTTGTAGCAGTAATAGAGGCCATGAAAATGGAAAACGACATACAAGCACCACATTCGGGTGTCGTGGAGAAAATATACACCCAAGAGGGGGAGAAAGTAGAAGCAGGGGACGTTCTCATGGTGATAAAATAATCAAAGCCTATAGGCTGTAGGATCCTCCACCCCCGCAAGTTTAAAAGCTCTTTTCCTCCTCATACAAGATTCGCAACGGCCACAATGCAACCTCCCACCCTCATAACAAGAATATGTAACCTCTATAGGGGCTCCAATCCTATAACCCTCCTCTATTATCTCTTTTTTAGTATATGATATTAGGGGCGCTTCAACCTTAACATCCCCAAGGACACCCACCTCAAGAACCCTATTGAATGCCCTGAGGAATCTCTGGGAATTATCAGGGAATGTTCTCGCCTCCTCAAGATCCCATCCAACGATGATAGCCCTTGCATCTAGTGCATCTGCATATGCCGCCCCAATAGAAGTGAAGACAAGGTTACGGGCAGGAACCCAAACAGCCCTAGCTGTTTCCCTGGCAACACTACTATCTAACTCTTCCATGGCGGGTTCTGGTATCTTGTTTTTTGTTGTGAGAGCTGAGCCTCCAAGTTCTCCAAGCCATGGCAGCCTAATAATATAATGTTTAAAACCATAGGATTCGCTTATAATCTTCGAAGCTTCTATCTCCATCCTCGCACTCTTCTGACCATAATCAAAGGTTATGGCATGTATCTCATATTTTTCTGCGAGTTTTACTGTGGCCACGGTCGAATCAAGGCCCCCTGAGAGTATGCTAATAGCCTTCAATCTGGTTCACCATCCACCCAATCTTTGAATTGTTCTTCCGCTATTCTTATGACTTCGCGGAGTGGAATTCCTGTCTTTGATGATATTTTCTTCGCGTCCTCGTATTCTATACGTGCGCTTATTATCTCAGAGTCCAAGGAGGCTACCTTAAAATTCACTGTCCATTCTCCCCTGATATTAACTTTAAATGGGATTTTTTCCCTTTCAAGGATTGTTCTATGTACCTGGGGGAATGCTCTGATGCCAAGCGTCCCCGTCTCCTTGAATATCCTCCTTAATATATTCTCCTGGTCTTCTAGTCTGGATATGACCCTTAAAAGGTGGCCTGGTCTATTCTTTTTCATTAGTATGGGTGTGACTGTCACGTCAAGGGCCCCCTCTCCTATAAGATCATCGAAAAGGTTCCCTATTATTTCACCGCTTAGATGATCCAAGTTTGTCTCGAATAATACTATTTTATCCTCTTCTAGGCTCTTAGAACCCTTTATTATCCTGAGTATATTGGGGAAGTCTGGGTCCATTTTACCCGCGCCATAGCCGACCTCCACGATCCTAGTAAGTGGGAGGAATTCCCTGAATTCATCCACCATGTTAACGAGTAGGGCGGCTCCTGTAGGCGTTGCAAGTTCCATTCTAGCCGGCCCTCCCCGGACCGGGGCTCCTCTGAGGATCTCAAGGGTTGCTGGTGCGGGTATGGGGATCCTACCATGGGCTGATGTGGTTGAACCTCCCCCCAGGGCTACTGGGAGCGAATAAACCCTCTCCCCGTCCAATCCAAGGCTGAAGTACGCGAAAGCCGCCCCGAAAACGTCTGCAACAGCATCAGACGCCCCCACCTCATGGAAGTGTATATCATCCAGGGATTTTCCGTGGATTTTCGCCTCGGCTTGTGCTATGGTATGAAACACCGCCCTGGAGAAGGATATCATCTTATCATCTATGAGTGGATGGTCGATGGCCTCAATTTTCTCCAAGAATTCAGGATACTTAAAATGGGGTATGGAAGCTTTTTTCACTCCAACATAGGTGGCTTTTATACCCGCCCTTTTAACATCAGAAACCTTAACATCAACACCCCCAAAATAGGACGCCGCAGCCTCCATAACCTCAACAACCTTGCCCGGATGGGCTCCCAAGCCTATCAGAGCCCCTATGATCATGTTACCGGCCACGCCAGCTAATTGGGGGTCTACAACCACTACCATAGGGGATCAGCTATTGTGGCGAATTCACGATTATACGCTTTACAGGAACTTCCAAGAGCGTGTAACGTTCATCAGAAAGCTCATCCTTGAACCTCTCTATTATACCCTCCACCTGTTCCTCATCAACAACAGAACAGATAAGTATAGCATCCATTGCATGATTCCTCACAAGTGATATGGCAGATTCCGGATCCTCCCTAACAATGAAACCACTCCACTCACTAGGGGAAATACCTTTATATTCCACCATATAGAATCCCGTGACACCCTCCTCCGCGAGTATATTTATAACCTTGCCAAGATTTTCAACTTCAATAAACACCCTAAGATGCACCTTCATAATATCACCAAAGTTTAGATATGTGAAGATGATTAAATAAAACATTTGGTGATCCCCAATGCAAATCATAAAAGGCGAAACCAGCATCCAATACAACAAGAACAGACTAACCATAGAAAACATCCACGGCCTGAGGATACTAGAAGTACACGAGACAAAAAGCGGCTTCCATGAAACAAAAAAGGTAACATATCCAAACAATATGAGAGTATCAGCAGAAAATTTCAAACTCTTCCTAAAAGACTTCAAAGACACAACCCTCACCATAGGAATCAAAGACTCACTACTAGACCTTATAATATTCATAGATGATAAAAAAAGCCCAGAAGAACTCTTATCATATCTTAAAATAATCATAGAAGCCAAAGATAAGATACTAGGACCACTAACCAGATTCTACAAAACCAACACCATCCTCATAATCAGTAGAGAGGGCCGGCCAGGAAACTGCACCAAGAAAAAACTAAAAAATTGCATGAAAAAAAGCCTCCTTACCATGCTAAAAGAGAATAATATAAGCATCCTAGAACAACTAGAAGAAAAGGGCATAGGATTAGACGAGCTCACAGAAGCTGGCGTCAAACTCTGCGTAGGAGTTGAAATAAACAGAGAATTAAAAGAAAAACTTAAAGAACAACTGATCAAATCATTATCCGACATCAACATTATAAGCCTAATATTAGCCGCTATAAGAGCCGAGGAAGACCTAAAATACCATAGGATAAAAGACGTGAACATAGATGACGACCCAGTCCACCTATACGCCGACGAAGTCCTGGGGATGGCCGTCGCCAACCAAATCGCGGGTACAAAGGCAATATTCAACTTTAAACGCTACGACGAAGAAAAACCGGGTATAATAGGCAGATTAGGGCCCATGACAGATGATGTTATCGCGGGTCTCATCGCAGGTGCCATGTCAAAAATCTTCGAAGAATGATAAACATGTTACGTGAAATAATAGGCCTACTCTCATTCCTAACAATACTACCCGTAAAAACACACACTAGCATACCACAAATCGCAAAATACACATGGCTTTTCCCAGTCATGGGAGCCATCATAGGCCTCACCGGGGGCGCCCTGGCAGCCCTCCTACAACTGATAGGATTGCCACCAATCATAATAGCCAGCCTAGCCTACGGATTCCTAATCTGGTTTAACGGCTTCCACCACCTAGACGGGCTCATAGACATGGGCGACGCCCTAATGGCCCATGGAAGCCCAGAAGATAAAATCAGGATAATGAAAGACGAACGCATAGGAACCGGAGGACTCGGCTTATTCTTTATCGTTGCCATCACAACATTCACATGCCTCTATTCAACACCCCAAAATCAACTCCCCCATATAATAATACTAGGGGAAGTAGGCGCCAAGATGGGTCTTATAAGTTCATGCATCATATCAAAGCCACTAGACGAAGGGATAGGACGCCATTTCATAATGGAAATGGACAAAAAAAGGTTCATCCTCTCATCCATCCTATCATTTATCATCAGTTTCCTACTACTAAAACACCAGGGTATGATAGGAATACTCGCAAGTATAATCGGGGGCTTGTTCATCGGGGCGATTGCAAGGAAAAACTTCAAATATACAACAGGAGACGTTCTCGGCGCATCCAACGAATTCAACAGGATGCTAACACTAATCATACTAGTAATACTAGGGGGAGTGTAGATGATAATAAAAGTTTTAAGGTTGGGTCACAGGAAAGCCAGAGATGCCAGGATCACAACGCACGTATGCCTAACCGCGAGGGCATTCGGAGCCTCAGAAGTCATCATCACCGGAGAAGATGACAAGAGACTTATAGAGAATGTTGATGACGTCACTGAAAGGTGGGGAGGACCATTCAGAGTATCCTATCAAAAAGATTGGAAGAAAATCCTGAAAGAATGGAAAGGCGAAATAATACACCTTACAATGTATGGCATACCCATACAAGACATAATAAAAAAGATCAAAGAAAGCAACAAAGACAAACTAGTAATCGTCGGGGGACCCCGCGTACCCGGAGAAATCTTCAAATTAGCCGACTTTAACGTGGCGGTTACAAACCAGCCACACTCAGAAGTCTCCGCACTGGCAGTATTCCTCCACATGTTCTTCGAGGGAAAAGAACTAGAAAAGAGATTCGAAAACCCTAAAATAGAAGTAATACCCTCAAAGAGTGGTAAAAAAATCAGGGAGAGTAAAATATGATAAAACTAGTTGACAATCTTATCATCCAAGAAAAACTTGGGAGAATACGCCGTAAAGGGATCGACCCGGCGCATTTCAGACACGGCCTAACCGAGATTGGACGTTACATGGCATACGAGTTCGCTAACACACTATCCTATAAGAAGACAAGGGTGCGAACCCCACTAGGAGTTGCTGAAGCCCTAAAAATTACAGATGAGATCATAGTTATAAGCGTGTTGCGAGCATCACTACCATTCAGTTATGGTATAATGAAAGTGTTCCCAGAAGCCCAACATGGGATAATCGGGGCATGGAGAGAAGACAGAAGCCCATTCAAGGTCCACATCGACTACTTCAAAATACCCGAGGTACATGACAAGACCGTGATAATAGCAGATCCAATGCTAGCAACAGGAAACACCATGGAACAAATACTAGAAAGACTGAAAACCCTCAACATTAAAAGACTCGTAATATTTAATGTAATATCAGCAAAGGCTGGACTCGAAAGGATAAAAAGGTTCAAAATAGAAGTTTACACTTGTTCCATCGAAGAAAAACTTGACAACCTAGGTTACATCGTACCAGGCCTTGGCGATGCCGGCGACCTTGCATTCGGGAAACCATCAAAGACCATAAACCTTAAATGATGGACTTTCCATGGGCAACCGCAACTATACCAGGGAATCCCTCAACCTCCAACTCATAGAGCGCCTCCATACCCTCCTCCCCATATGCAACGAGTCTCTTCGACCTTACCCTGCTTGAAAGCAACGCCGCCACAGGAGGCGTGACCACAAATATCGCACCAGCCTCATCTAATCCACGTACAGTCTCATCCCTAAGGGATCCCTTCCCAATGTGTATCAGAACACCCGCAGATGCCAAGAATGGGATGCTATCCTCGATATCCTCCTTGTTACTACTTGTCGGGGCAATACCAGCACCACTCACACCCGTATGCATTATAGCCGCACCCTTCAAATCTACTGGAGACCGGCCAGCCTTCACAGCCTCCACAAGCCTAGGTAAAACAGCATCCCTACCAGTATAAACCCTACCCTTTAACAGGATCCTATCACCAACTTCCAAAGATTTCAAACTGGCCACTGTAGATGGGACTCTTATCTCAATCATATTCCCGTAAGATCCTCCATAAAAGCCTTTACATGCTCTTTTTTGATATGGGGCATTAAAACTATCCTCACAGCCGGAGGATATGATGAAATTGACACAGACCAACCCCTTAATTCAAGTTCATATGCAAGGGCCTCCGGGGACATGTCAGGTGAATTAAAGGCCACAATATTTAACTGGGGCTCTGTAACAAGCTCAAACCCGCACCTTTTAAGTTCACGGGCTAAAAATTGGGTGATCCTCATAGAATCCTTAACAACCCTTATATACCCCTCGTGTCCCATGTACTTCATTATGGCCCAAGTTGCCGCTGCCGAAGCCCCGCTACGCGTCCCCACTATAGTTGATTGCTGCTTCTCCGTAAGATATGGTGTCTCAATACTCATGGAATCAAGATACTCCTGTCCCCTGAAAACTATACAACCACTTGGTATGGGGGCTAAACCCATCTTATGAGGGTCTATAGTAACGGAAGTAACACCATCCAATCTAAAATCGAAATCAGGAAGATCATATCCAGCCTCTTTCAGGAAGGGTATTATGAATCCCCCAAGGGCTGCGTCAACATGCAAATACACCCCTTCATCCTCACATAATCTTGAAAGTTCTGGTATGGGATCAACCAGTCCAAGTTCAGTTGTCCCGGCAATACCCACAATAGCAACTGTATTAGATGATAAGAGTTCCACCACAGAATCAACATCCACCCTATAATCAGGGCCAAGCGCGGCCTCCTTCAAATTTAACCTTAAAATCTCAGCAGCCTTTTTAAAGGAGAAATGAGCCGACCTGGGGACTATTATCTCAGGTTCTGCAAGGCCTGTAATATTACGGGCAGCGCGCATTGCCATGAGATTGGCCTCTGTACCCCCAGTTACCACGTGCCCCACTACATTAGGGTCCGCTAGGAGCTCCCCGATCATCCTTATAACGTCTTTTTCAAGGGCCCTTGTACCCTTAAAAAGACCGGGATCCCCAAGGTTGGATTCTATGAATTCGCAGAAAACTTCCTTTGCAAGGGGGTGGGGGCTAGTGCACATTGAACCGAGTATCTTACCGGAATCATAGGTTAAGTCTTCCCTTTTAACCCTTTTTAAAAGTTTTAAAACTTTATCCCTGGAGAGGCCTTTGAAGTCCATTTCCATGACCCAAAAGGAAAAAATAGGAAACTTTTATCCTAGTAGTTTTCTCGCCGCTTTTAACATGATCTTTTGCTCCACCCGTGCAACCGTCCTGCGGACTTCCCCAACTGCATCTGTATTGACTGATACACTGTCAATTCCAAGTTCGACTAATCTTTCAACTATCCATGGTATGCTCCCTGCTTGGCCGCATATGCTTGTCTTGACACCGGCTTCCCTGCACTTTTTTATAACCCTTTCTACGAGTTTCATGACTGCTGGGTGTCCTTCAGTGTAAAGGTCGGCTACCAGTTCATTGTTCCTATCAATTGCAAGGGTGTATTGTGTCAGGTCGTTTGTACCGAAGCTTACGAAGTCTACTCCCACATCTATGAAATCCTCGATTATTAATGCGGCGGCTGGGGTCTCAACCATTATACCGAATTCAACGTCCCGGTGTGGTTTGAGACCGACCTCCTCTGCAATCTCCTTGGCCCTCCTCAGCTCATCTGGGTGTTGTACAAGGGGTATCATTATACCAATGTTAGTGTATCCTTTCTCCCGCAACCTTTTAATGGCTTTGAACTCGGCTTTTAGGATCTCAGGCTCGTCAAGTTCCCTTCTGATACCCCTCCAGCCTAACATTGGATTGTGCTCGTATGGTTCGTCTTCCCCGCCTTCCAATGTTTTGAACTCATCTGTGGGAGCATCCAGTGTCCTATACCATACGGGTTTGGGATAGAATGCATCCGCAACCTTCATAATATTCTCAACTAATATTTTAATGAGTTCTTCCTCTTTCCCATCCTTTATGAACTTCTTTGGGTGGACTCCGGGTGTTAACATCATATGTTCCGTTCTTAGGAGTCCCACCCCATCGGCTCCAGTGGAAGCCGCCTTCTTAGCAGCCTCTGGCATGCTTACATTAACTTTAACCTCTGTAACAGTGAGTAATGGGGCCTCTGGTGGGATTTCCCCTATCACCTTCTCCTCCTCTTCTTTGGGTGCTGCGATCTCTCCCTCATATACTAGACCCTTTGTACCATCCATTGTTATAAGTTGGTTGTCTTTTACTTTGCGGGTTGCGTCACCGGTCCCAACTATACAGGGTATGCCAAGCTCCCTTGAAACTATGGAAGCATGACATGTGACGCCTCCTTCATCTGTTAGGATGCCGCTGGCTCTTCTCATCGCGGGCACCATATCTGGTGTGGTCATCACTGTTACGAGTATGTCCCCTGTCTGTATCTTGTCAAGTTCATCTATATCACGTATTATTTTAACCTTACCAGAGGCCAGGCCCGGGCTAGCACCCAGGCCCTTTAATATTATCTTCTTCTCCTCTACTTCCTCTTTTTCTGGGGCTTCTATTTCTGTTAATGTTGTAATTGGCCTTGATTGTAACATGTATACTTTTCCTTCTTCTATGGCCCATTCCGTGTCCTGGGGGAATTTATAATGTTCGTGGATTTTCCTTCCAAGCTCTGCAAGTTTAGTTATCTCCTCATCTGATAATACTCTTTTTTCTTTCATATCATCTGGTACTGGGACTTTCACTGTCTTACCATCTTCCCTTTTGAACATGACATTTTTTTCACCGATTTTGAAGTTTAAAAGTTCACCTGTGGCTTTGTCAACTGAGTAGGTGTCTGGGGTCACCGCCCCTGAGACCACAGCCTCTCCCAGACCCCATGAAGCTTCTATTAATAGGATGTCCTCGCCTGTTGAGGGGTGTGCTGTGAACATTACACCTGCCTTTTCCGCGTTCACCATCTCCTGGACAACCACCGCAATCGAAACCTTCGCATGGTCGAAGTTGTTCTGTTCCCTATAGAATATTGCCCTTGCTTCGAATAGTGAAGCCCAACACTTCTGAACATGTTTTAGCACGTCCTCCGCCCCTTTTATGTTGAGGAAGGTCTCTTGTTGACCGGCGAATGACGCCTCGGGCAAGTCCTCCGCAGTCGCGGATGAACGTACAGCAACATATACATCCTCTCGGCCTATGCGCTGGCATAGAGCATTATAGGATTCTATTATGAGGGTCTGTATGTCCTCGGGCACCTCAGCAGATACTATAATATCTTTTATTTGCTTGGAGACCCTTTGCAGTTCCTTTGTATCATTAACATCCAAATCCTCCAGCAAGCCCATGACCTCTGGGAACAAGCCAGTGTCCTTCATGAACTTGTCATAGGTTTTGGATGTCACGACAAAACCTGGGGGTACTGGTATGCCTGCATGGGTTAATTCACCAAGGTTAGCCCCCTTACCTCCAGCGATAAGCACATCATCCTTGGTGAGTTCCTCGAAAAATGCCACGAACTTCATATTATCACAAAACAAGTGGAAGGTTTATTTGATAAGTTCTTCTCCTCTGTCGATTATTATCCTGCATGGTACTGGTAACTTCATCGCAGCTCTCCTAAGAGCCTCTTTAGCATCCTTGAAGTTTCTCTTATTGGTTTCAATTGTTATTATCCTCTGGTTTTTCTTGACTAGTGCAACAGAACTTACTGGTTTACCAAAGGCCTTCCTCATACCATCCTGTACACGGTCAGCCCCGGCACCTGTGGCCATTGGATTCTCTCTTATGATATGGTGTGGATAGACTCTAATCTTCAAGTGATAGCCCATCCTACCAGCCCTTCTCTGCATGTACCTGTTTGAGGCTATCCTAGCAGCCTCAAGTGCATTATGTGTGATCTGGGCAGGAGCTTTAACGGCTAAACTTAAAGATAAAGGAAAAGAACCTGAAAGATTCCCCATATCATACTGGACTATCTTCACCCCAGGAATCTTCCTAATATACTCACGTCTAGTATATGCACGAACCATAATAATAATCCTCCTTTATATTTTATATGAAGATAATACCTTATCAATTGAATTTCTCCACTTCCCTTAATAAACTTTTATCCCATAAACCACCAAATAATTTTTTAGGTTACAATTTGAAGATACCCCACACTAGGACACCCCCCACAGAATGGGGGGAGTATCAGACAACAGCCTACACTCTCGGTAGGATCCGTATGATCATAAAAACAAAAATCAGATTAGATTACAAGGACAATAAAACTGCCCGGATAACCTTCAAGGCCCTTGAACCAGACAATCGAGGTTTCATAGATGGTAAGATAATAGGCAAGAGCATAATATTCAAGCTAGAAAGTGAATCCATAGGCAGTATACGTCGCAGCATCGACGATCTATTAGTCTCTGAGATGATAATCGAAAAAATATGGTGATTTAGATGAAATTTAAACTCAAAGGGAGAATAATCCTCAACAAAAACGCATCACCCGCAACAGAAAAGATAAAAGAGTTCATAGAAAAAGCCAACAAAGACCTGCTATTGAGGGGTTCAAAGGATGAGAAAGAGGCTTCAAAGATAACCCAATGGGAGATCAAAGACAAAGAAATCCAACTGAAAATAGTATCAGGTAGGAGGGTGAGGGCCCATGACGGACTCCTAAGACTCAAAAAACCATTAACACAATTACTAGGACCAGAATATCATATCGGGATCCGTAAAATGGTCGTGGACGATTATACCTTCACCACAACAATACCCCAAGACGTCCCCGGGGAAAAATTAGATGAAATCAGAGAATTACCCTTCGTAGACACGCTAGAAATCGAAGAAAACACCCTAAAAATCCATTTCAAACCATTAGATGAAAAAGAACTTAGAAGACATGTAGTCGACCGTGTAGTTAAACAAGTCCAAAACCTCCTAGAATTTGAAGAAGACCTAACAGTGAAGGTTACAAAGGCAAAACCCGGTGAGATAATAGCAAAAAGCAGACCCTACAAGCCACTATTCACCGGAGACCCCACAGAGGAGGCTATGAAACGTGGATGGGTTAAAAAATTCCCAGGGAGAGGACAATGGTTCTACACACCACCAATCACAGCCCTCCACAGGACCCTCGAAGAACTTGTAATCCAAAAAATCATAAAACCGCTAAAATTCCAAGAATGCCTATTCCCAAAACTCATACCACTACCCATAATGCAAAAAATGAGATACCTCGAAGGACTGCCAGAAGGCATGTACTATTGTAACGCCCCGCGCAGAGACCCCGAAACCTTCGAAAAATTCAAAAAAGGACTCCTAATAAAAAAAGAGATACCAATAGACCTTCTTAAAAAGGGCATCAAGGACCCTGGATATGTTATCGCACCAGCCCAATGCGAACCATTCTACCAGTTCCTAGCACATGAAATAGTAGACAAAAAAAGTCTACCAATAAAATTCTACGATCGCAGCGGATGGACCTACCGATGGGAAGCCGGAGGCGCTAAAGGACTCGACAGAGTCCACGAATTCCAACGAATAGAACTAGTCTGGCTCGGAACACCAGAACAGACCGAAAAAATAAGAGACCAAACCGTCAAACTCTCACAGAAACTATCAGATGAACTCGAACTCGAATGGTACACCGAAATCGGAGACGACCCATTCTACCTAGAAGGGCGAAAAATCGAAGAAAGAGGCATAGAATTCCCAGACATACCAAAATATGAAATGAGAATAACACTACCCAGAGAAGAAAAAGGCGTCGCAGTCATATCAGCTAACGTGCATGGAACACACTTCATAGAAGGATTCTCAATAAAAGAAGCCCACGGAGAAAAAATATGGACAGGATGCACGGGCATAGGCCTCACAAGATGGGTTTTCGGATTCCTCGCACAGAAAGGCTTCGAAGCCGAAAACTGGCCAGAACTAATAAAAAACCGGATAGAAAAAGTTGAAATCCCCTCAATAGTAACCTGGCCATGAAACCTCCTAAAATTCTCTCATACCCACCCCCATACCCATGCTAAAAACTCACCCTCCTGATCCCATCACCATGTGGTCTTTCAACTCTAATCAGCCCCCCACACACTAAAAATTACACCCTTTTCACATAATATTTTTCTAATACTCGCCCCAACCAAAGGGGGGACACACTCGTAGACCTATCTAAATCCTCATTTTTTTGGGAAAAATTTTATACCATCCCCCTAACAATAATATTTAGAAAGGAGATGTTACCATGCTTGTCGAGGCGCCTAAAAACGTTGAAAACATAGGCCCCATCAAAGTATATTATCCACAGAGTATAATCAGATTAGAATCCAAGATTCCAAGCTTATCCGCCCTTAACTTTCCAAAGGAGAGTCTCAATCATATCCTCAAAGATTTCTCTATTATAGTACCTATCAAAAATGAGAATACAATATTATTTGATAGTGTGATCCGTTCAATACCCGCTGATTGTAATATAATAGTAATCTCGGATAGTGACAGGGAAAAATGCGAAAAAGAAATGAAGGTTATAGAAGATTTTCATAGGATGACAGGAGCCCCTATAATCTTCGCACATCAGAAAGATCCTACTATCGGCCACGCACTAAATGATATTGGATATACAAATATACTTGACAACGGACTGGTAAGGGATGGTAAAGGGGAGGGGTTGATCCTCGGACTTATAATAAATAAATGCCTTGGAAGAAAATATGTCGGCTTTGTTGACGCCGACAATTACATGCCAACATCAATCTATGAATATGTTCTCGATTTTGCCATTGGAATTGCAATGTCAAAAACCCCCTATTCAATGGTCAGACTATTGTGGAGGTATAAACCAAAGGCTGTAGGTGATAAATTACGCCTTGAAAAGTGGGGTCGTGTATCAAGGATCACGAACAAGTACTTGAATTTGCTTCTAAGCAGCCGATTAGGATATGAAACCAGTATTATAAAGACTGGGAATGCCGGAGAGCATGCTATGAGCATGAAACTGGCCGAAAGATTATCATATGCAGCTGGTTATTCATTTGAACCCTACCAGTTGATCCACATGCTAGAATCCGCAGGTGACCTGGATGTCAAGGAGGGGATTGAAGTATTTCAGATAGAAACTCTAAGTCCACATGTGCATGAAAACAAGGGCGAAGACCACATCAATGATATGATACTCAGTTCATTATCCACCATCTACCATAGTAGACTATCCACCAGAAGCATACAAGAAAAAATAATAAAAGAATTAAAGGCCAGAAACATCCTAGAGGATGATAAACCACCCAAGAATATTATAATACCCCCAATCAAGGATATTAAAGCCAAAGGTTTTATAAATTCCGTAAAGAGAGAGTCTGATATTTTCATGGAATTGAGGTGAACCCCCATTGTATATCATCTTCACAGACCTGGACAACACCCTATTAGACAAGGAATACTCCTACAGGGAAGCCAAAGAAGTCCTCAGAGAACTGAAAGAGGCGAAAATACCCATCATTTTTTGTTCGGCTAAAACTCGGAGAGAACAGGAGAAAATAAGGGAAGAAATGGGAATATACCATCCATTCATTGTAGAGGATGGATCAGCAATCTACATCCCCAGAGGATACTTCAAAGAAACAAAAGGCCAACCAATAAACGACTACGAGGTTATCATCCTAGGCACAAAACTTGAAAATATAATCAAAGAAATCCAAAACCTGCAAAAAAAAGGATATAAGATAATAGGCTACCAGGACATGACACCCGAAGAAATCGCCCAGGTAACAGGCCTAAGCATCCATGAGGCCAAACTCGCCAAGGACAGAGAATTCAGCGAAACAATCATAGAATACGACAATAGAGGATTGGAAAAACTGAAAAGAAAATTCAACGTCGAAATAGGGGGCAGGTTCATCCACGTCTTTGGCAAAGGAGCCGATAAAGGTAAAGCCATCAAAATCCTCACAAGATTCTACAAGGAAGAACATGAAAAGATCAAAACAATAGGCCTAGGCGACTCATACACCGACAAACCACTCCTAAAAGCCGTGGACACTCCAATACTAGTAAAAGGATACAATGGCAAATGGGCCGAATTAGACGTGAAAAACCTCTACCATGCAAAGGGCGCCGGACCCAAAGGATGGGCGGAAGCCATAAAAAAATTCGTCCTCAAAGGTGGAATAAAATGAGAAAATGCATTATACACCTCATCCCACACACACACTATGATGCAATATGGGTTTTCACAAAAGAAGACTACTTCTATATAAATATTGACATGATCCTCAAAGCCGTGATAAAACTCATGGAAAAATCCAAAGACTACAAATTCCTCATAGAACAAACATACCTCCTCGAAGAAATCGAGAGAAGATACCCAGAATTATTCAATAAAATAAAAGAATACATCAAAGAAGAAAGGATAGAAATAGCAGACGGCGAATACCTAATGGCAGACACCACGCTACCCCAAGAAGAAACACTAATATGAGAAATACTCATAGGCAAAAAATACCTCAAAGAAAAATTCAACCTAAACGTCGAAGTCATGTGGCAAGCCGACAGCTTCGGATTAAACGCCCAACTCCCACAAATATACCGAAAATGTGGCTACAAATACCTAGCCTTTAGAAGGGGCTCCCCAAAGAACAAACCATCAGAATTCCTCTGGGAAGCACTCGACAAAACAAAAATACTAACACACTTCATGCCACTAGGCTACAGAGCAGGCCTAAACTTCAAAAAACTCGAAGAAAACTTCAAAATATTAAAAGAACTCGCAGCCACCAACCACATACTAATGCCATCAGGCAGCGGAGTTACAATGCCACAAGCCAACACAGAAGAAGTCGTCAAAAAATGGAACAAAACACACAAAAAATCCAAGATGATAATATCAACATCCAAAGATTTCTTCAAAAACCTGGAAAAATCCGCCAAGAACCTCCCAACCAGAAAAGGTGAAATGTACAGTGGAAAATATTCAGAAGTATTCCCAGATGTGGCATCAACAAGGATCTGGATAAAAAAAAGCCTAAGAAAATATGAAAACTGGTTAAACACCTTCGAAAGATTCTCAACCATAAAATCCCTCATAGACAATCACTATCCAGAAGAACTCTATGAATGCTGGAAAAAACTCCTATTCTTAGCATTCCACGACGTAGCCCCCGGCACGGGAGTCGATGAAGTATACGAAGAAGTTAAACAAAATATAAAATTCCTCAAACAACAACTCACCACACTCACACCCAAAGTTCTAGAGGCTATCACAGTCCAGGGAAGCCAAGAAAAGGATATAATAGTCTATAACCCCCTCAACTGGGATTCCAAAAATTGGGTTGAAGTCGACTTAAAATTCGAAGAGAATACAATAAAAAATATAAGCGGCCTAAAAAGTGAATGGGAAGAAATAGACATCGAAATAATAAAAGAGACCAGACACGCCGACGGGTCGATAAAGTCCGCCAAGATAGGTTTCATAGCAGATACACCCCCACTCGGTTACAGGACATATAAGATCCTCGAAAACAGGAAAAAAACACAAAAAGATACCATAGAAGTCCTTGATAATACCATCAGGAACAGATTCTTCGAATTATCATATTCCCCAAAGAACGGGCTGATCAAAATTAAAATGGACGGGGAAGAAATCCTCAAAGGCAATGAAATAATACTCGAAGAGGAAATAGGAGACCTATACAATCACAGAGAAGGATTAAAAGAAGCCCTGAAAAGAGAATCAAGCAAGGGGATAAAATACGGGGCCTTCAGGGTCAAAGACATCCGCATAGGAGGGTCAGATCTTAGAAAAGTAATAGAAGTCAAAGTTAACTATTATTCCCTTAGATGGCCCTACCGCCTAACAAAAAAATGGAAACCCAAGATCTGGCGGCACAAATTCCTAACCTGCACCAAAAGGATAACAGTCTACAGGGACATTCCACGGATAGACTTCGAAATAAAATTAGAAAACAAGCACCCCAGGACAAGAATACGAGTAATCTTCGAAACACCCTTCACCAACCCCACATACAACTCCGAAACACAATTCGGGGCCATCAAGAGGAAAACAGGCCAATACTACTTCGCAGCAGACGATTGGAAGGAAAAACCCTCAGGGGTGTCCCCATCACTCCGATGGATAGCCTATGAAGAAAACGGAAAAGGCATCGCACTCCTAAACCAAGGCAACCCAGAACATGAAATAAGAGACGGCAACATCTACCTAACACTATTAAGATCAGTGGACCTACTATCAACCGATGGTAAAGCAGGGCCCATAATACCAGTACCAGATGCCAAGGAATTCAAAAAATACACATTCAAATACTCAATATACCCCTACAAGGGCGACTGGAGGAAATCAAAAGTCTACAAGATGGGATACGAATTCAACTATGGACTAATAGGCTTACAATCAGCGGATAAAAGAGCATATAAGAATAGAGAATCATTCCTGGGGATCAGACCAGACAATATCATACTCACAGCACTTAAAAGATCGGAAGAAGAAAACCATATAATACTAAGATTCTATGAGGCCACTGGAAAAAATACAAGAGCATGTCTAAGATTCTTCAAAAAACCTAAAAATGTTGAAGCCGTTAACATGCTAGAAGAAAAAGATGAAGAATTCGAAAAAGAGATCATCTTGGATGGTGAATCCATTAAAGTCCACATGAACCCATTCGAGATCGTCACACTAAAACTTGAATTCTAATCCTCTTTTTCCTTTTTTGTGAACACGTCAACAAATTCTACCTTTTCAACGTCCATGTTCTCCCAGATGTCCCTGGCAATCCTGAACCTTGAAAGGGTCACATCCATGTATGGTCTGTTATCGAAACGGCTCAGCTCATCCATGTAAATTTTAACTGTACCATCATCGATTTCAACCTGGATCTTATCAAGGTTGATCTTATCCAATGGATAATATAATTGTATCATGCTCTTAACCTTCTCCGCGTCATCCCTGATTATCTCCTTAACCTTAACATCATATTCAAGTGTTTTACCTGCGAGCTCATGGTTAAAATCTACACGGACACGACCACCATCTATACTCTGGATCCTGCCCTCATGACCCTCCAAGGTTATGCTCATCCCAACCCTCGGCTTAATACCCTGCCTTTTAAATTCAATCATCGGTATAAGCCTTACGAGGTTAGGATCCCTTTTACCAAAAGCTTCCTCGGGTTGAAGTTCAACATGCTTTTCCTCTCCTTCATCCATGCCAAGAATTGCCTCATCCAATCCCTTGATAAGATGGCCTCCCCCAACAATCACGGGAACCGGCCCGAAGACCTTTTTGATCTTAAGACCGGTCTCCTTGGCAACATCTTCTATAGTGGTGTCGAAGACCTCACCGGTCTCCTTGACTCGTCCTGTGAATTCTAATCTTATAAAATCTCCCTTTTTCACTGCCATATCTCTAGCCTCCTATGTGGTATTCTATCTTTAAACTCCTTTAAAACCTCTTCATCCTTATAATCTAATATCCTGATGGTGGAGGGATAATTTTCTATATATTTAGAGATCAGCCCCTTATGAACTTTTGCCTCTAGCACAGATAATATACGATTTTTATAATGTCTACTAAAACCCCTCGGGATACAGGCTAGGATCTCCCCTATACTATTGAATGGTCTATTTTCTATGATAGCATTGACTGTTTTTTCATCCAAAAGATTAAGGTCTAGGAGTTCATCACGTCCTAGACGGTTTGCATTTTCTATTATCCTATCCTCGAGGCGGGTTTCATGTAATGGTGCTCTGCCTTGGCTGATCTCATCCTTGAGAACCCTGAGGGTTTCAGGGGGTAACATGTCCACCACATCCTCGAGCCGACCCTTCGACGCGGCCTCCCTGATCCGGGTTCCGCTTATACCCTCTAGGCGTTCTACGAAGATGAACTTGCCCTTAAAATCGAATCCTATCTTCCCAAGGGCCCTTGAGAGTGATAAGATGACATAGTTATCCTCTTCAAGTTTACCCTCCAATATTGTCTCGCCAGTTTCAAGGTCAACTATCCTATAAGGGCGTGGAACCACCCTATGCCCCCTGTTTATCCTATCCAGGATCTCCTGGAAACCCACCATCGGCTTATAACCCCTCGGGATATAATCAGCATCAAGAGCCTTGAACATCTTCGCAAGACAAAGAGAATATTGTCCAGAACCCATAACACCCATTGGGGGTCCCTCCACTGCAACATCAGCCCCCACCATTATAGCAGCCTTTGCACGGGCTCTTCTCGTCATTATATAAGGCAAACCCCTTCCACTCCGCTCCAAGGGCCCTGGGATAACCGCCACGAACAGACCATCAGGTATCCTCTTTTTCGACTGGAACATACAATGCCTATGGCCCCTATGTAACGGAGAATATTCTGTGAAATCAGCTATAATAGGCCTATCAGATAATGAACCCCCATACAATGGAGTCTGTTCAGCATCAGCTACTATAAGCTGAGAATCTTCCCTGATAATCTTTTCTATGAATGAATAGTCAACCTTCATAAGATAAAATATAAGAACTCCTAGAGGATATCCTTTATTGATGTTAGACTTAGCACTTGAAAATTGCAGGATAAACCATGATATAGTTAATATTGGCATCGAGGATGGTGAAATAGCCAGGATAAGCAAATCACCCCTAAAAGCTGATAAGACAATAAAAATAAAGGGTAATATAATATTACCAGGGCTCATAGACGCGCACGTACATTTTCGCGAACCAGGCTACGAGTACAAAGAGGATTTCAGGACAGGTTCCATGGCAGCCGCCCACGGAGGCTTCACAACAATACTTGACATGCCAAACACAAAACCGGAAACAAACACAGCAAGAGAATTTAAAAAAAAGATTAAGATAGCGTCAAAAAAGAGTATAATAGACTTCGGATTACACGCAGGCATAAAAAAATTAAAAGAAATAAAAAAAATAACACAACTAAACCCCGCATCATTCAAAATATTCACAGAAGAAATAGAAAACCATAAAATATCCAGGATATTCCAGACCCTAAAAGGATCCAATATCCCCATAACATTCCACTGTGAAGACCCCCAAATAATAGAATACTGCACAAACCAATTAAAAGATGAAAGCAGACCAGAAATCTACTCCATCGCAAGACCGACTATAGCCGAAGAACTTGCAACAACAAATGCAATAACATTCTCCCACCACTATAATCATCCAATCCACATATGCCATATAAGCTCAAAGAAAACCCTAGAACTTATAAAGTCCATCAAGGCCCCTGTAACATGTGAAATAACACCACACCACCTACTACTCACATCAGAAGATTTAAAAAAATGGGGAGCCATCGCAAAGACCAACCCCCCACTCAGACCCGGGAAAGAGGCCATAACCATCAAGGACCTTAAAATGATCGATATAATAGCAACTGATCACGCGCCACACACACTACAAGAAAAAAAGGCGAACATCTGGGAAGCCCCACCAGGGATCCCCAACCTGGAAGTGACCCTAAAACTACTTCTCACATTAAACGCGAAAAAACGACTCAAACTAGCCAGGATCCAAAAGATGCTCTCAGAGAAACCGGCGAGTATATTCGGACTAAAAAATAAAGGTCGGATAGAAACTGGGATGGACGCAGATTTCGTCATCATAGACCCTAAAAGAACTGGTAAAATAAAAGCCGATGAATTCTATAGTAAAGCGCATTACACCCCATTCGATGGCATGGAATATATTGGAGAACCAGTGATGACAATACTCCGAGGGAAACTGATAATGGAAGAAGGTGAAGTATTCAAAAACAGGGGCACCCACATAAAAAGCAACTATCACAGGTGATGATTCCCATAAAAAAAGGAGAATTGGGGGGGATATTATTTTAGGGATAGTGCATTGTTTGGACAGACATCTATACACTGATCACAGAGTATGCAAAAGCCCTTAAGTGGCACTTTTTCCTCTGTGAGTTTAAGCATGTCATATGGGCACGCCTCTATACATGTGCCACATTGCTGACATTTAATTGGATTGTACTGTATCCTATTCCTTTTAACGATCTCACCGTTGATCTCCTTGTCTATTTCAGAGAGTGTTAATGCTCCATTTGGGCAGACCACTGTACATGCACCACATCGTGTGCACATGTTATATGATGGTTCCTCGTCCACCTTTATCTTCCCGGGAATTTGGAAGCCATTCTCTGTAACGACCCTTATAGCCTCATTGGGGCACTTCTTGGCGCAGGCACCGTCTAACCTGCATTTTTCCTCATCCCATACTACGCCTTCCTCTGTTGTGGGTTTCGCTGGTCCGAATTCAACATCTAATGTTATGGCATCCACTGGACATAATTCCCTGCATAATCCACAAGCCGTGCAAATCTCTGGTAATTTAACGGTTAAACTGGAGGATTTCGCTTCTATGAAGTCGCCTGGGCAAGCTTCAACGCAAGTGTTGCAGCCTATGCATGTTTCCTCGTCAACTTCAAATTTTTTGATATCCCTGGTTCTCTTTTCAGGTTTTCTAGCGGAGATGTAAACCGCATTCCATGGGCATGTCTGGGAGCATACACCACATTTGATGCAGAGGTCTTCGTCGATTTCAATTGTACCCCCTATCTCTTCGAGGGTTATTGCCTCCACTGGACATTCATCGACGCAAGTTCCACAACCTACACAATCAGTGATGAATATGGGTTCAGTTATCTCTAGTTCAACTTTCTCTGGTTCTTTAACGCCTTCGATTCCGATAACACCGACTGGGCAGATATCCACACACTTCTGGCACATGACACAGAAGCCCTTTAATGGGACCTTCTGGACCTTACCTTCCTCTAGTTTAAGTATCTGAGGGGGGCAGATCTCAACGCAGTCCCCGCACTGTTGGCACTTATTAGGGTTATAGATTATCCTAGTCTGTGTAACTTCTCCGTCATCTTCGATTGTGATATCCCCAACACTCAATGCTTGGTTTGGACAGACTTCAACACATTTAGGCTCGCCATCACAAAGGTCACAGTAGATTACATCCTCTGGTGTGACTTCAATGGCTTCACTGGGACATGCCCCTTCACACGCCCCGCAACGTATACAGTCCTCTTTATTTACTATTATCATCCCTACCACCTTGTTGGGGGTTTTAGAATTTCTTCACTAGGTTATTTTCGCTGTCATAGATTTCTAGGGTGGCGAGCCTCATTTGACTGTCAATTGTGTGGGTTGCACATGATAAGCATGGGTCATATGCTCTGATGACCATCTCCATTAGGTTGAAGATTTTATCATCTAACTCGACGCCCGGTTTTATATAGTCTTCTGCAACCTTCTGTATGCCCATTTCCATGGCGGGGTTGTTCTGGATTGTGGCGACGATAATATTGGCCCTTGTGATCAGTCCGTTCTCGTCACATGTGTAGTGGTGTGTTAATGTTCCCCTTGGTGCTTCCACTATACCTACACCATCACCCTCCTGTCTTTCAAGTTCTCCTGGGATTTTTTCTCCTGATAGATCGCCTTCTAGGGCTTCAACTGCACATTCGGCACATGCTAGTACTTCTATGAGCCTTGCCCAGTGGAATAATAGTGTCTGTTGCGCATATCCGAACTGGTCCCTGAATTCTTTGAAGTATTCTTGGGCTTTTGGCGCGGCGTCTGGCATTTTATCTGCGACGTTTAATCTTGAAAGTGGAGCAACCCTATATACACCCTCTGGGTAGCCTAGATCTTTTATGTATGGGAATTTGAGCCATGAGTATGGTTTCACGTGCTCTGCCATTGTATCAGCGTAATCTGCTGGTTTGAATTCTCTGAAGAGGTTACCTTCCTTGTCTTTGATCCTTACTATACCGTCATAGACATCCCACACACCATCCTTCACAAGGCCTGTGTGGTATGTTTCAATAACGCCTAGTGAGTTTACAAGGTCGATATTCTCTTCAAATATTGGTATTGCAAGTTCTAGGGTCTCCTCTGCCAGTTCAACGTTCCTTTTAGCCTTCTCTAGCAGGTCCTTTTGTGTTTCATCGTCGAGTTCTGTTGTTATACCACCTGGTGTGAATGTTGTTGGGTGTATTGGCCTTGCACCAGTAGCTGTTACAAGGTCTAGGGCGTTTTTACGGAGTTCTATTGCCTTGAGTGCTATGTCTGGTGAATCCTTCACTATCTGGAAAACGTTTCTTGTTGCCCTGTCTTTTCCTGCTATGAAGTCTGGGGCTGCTAGGAAGTAGAAGTGTAGTGCATGTGAGTGTATGTATGAGCCCCAGTTCATTATCTCCCTCATCTTGTATGCTGCCTCTGGTATGTCCTCTGGTTCGAATCCGAAGCATGCGTCTACTGCCTTTGCACTGGCTAGGTGGTGTTGCACGTCACATATACCACAGATCCTGGGGACTATACGTGGTGCTTCTTCTATGGGTCTTCCTTGTAGGAATTTTTCGAATCCGCGGAATTCCATAACATGTAATCTTGTATCTTCAACATTACCTGCCTCGTCAAGGTGCACTGTAATCTTTGCGTGACCTTCAATACGTGTTACAGGTTCCATTGTAACCTTAACCATTTATTTCCCCTCCTTTTGGATTTTCATTGGTATAAGGGCGGCTGGGAGCGTGTAGGTGTAGAATGTTCCGACGATATCATCTAATTGTTGTGCGACCTCCTCAGGGTCTACCTTTTTATCTCTTTCAACTCCGAAGTCTGATGCTATTGCACTTATCATTTTAGCTCCCTGGTCTATTACACGTGTTGTTGGCCCGTAGCATCCTCTGCAGTGTACTCCGTTGCTTGGACATTGTGCACCACAGACTGATATTGTTGCTGGGCCCATGCATACTATGCCTTGTGGTATGAGGCAGAGGTCTTCTTCCGGTTTCCCAACCTCGAATTGCCTCTTTATGAAGTCCATTGCAAGGCCTTCTGGTGGTTTTTCCCTTGGGCATACCTCACATAAGTTTGTGTTTGGTAGTTCAACTTCTTCTCCTTTGAGTAGTGCTATGACGGCCTCTGCTACGACATCTGATTTTGGTGGGCATCCTGGCACGACGAGGTCTACGTCTATTACATCTGAGAGTGGTCTTACCCTGTCTTCGAGGTGTGGCACGTCCTCTGATGGTATTACCTTGTCTGGGTTTGGTGTAGTTATTGAGTTTATGTATGCTTCTTCTATGACTTCTTCTTTTGGCCAGAGGTTTCTGAGGCCTGGTATTCCCCCGTAGGCTGCGCATGTACCATATGATATGACGAAGTCGGCTCTTTCTCTTAGTATTTCAGCGAATTCTCTGTTTTCGTCGTTCACTACCCCGCCTTCTATTATGACGACGTCGAGTTTTTCTGGGATTTCATCATATTTAATGTCCATTAGGACTGGGCTGAATTTAATTTCTGCCAATTCTAATAAATCTAATATTTTCTCGTGGAAGTCTACTATTGACAAGTGGCATCCGGAGCATCCTCCAAGCCACATCGTCCCTATCTGCGCCTTTTCAGCCATTATATTCTCCCTCCTCCATGGTTTAGGCTTCAGCTGCTAGCTGTTCTTTCACGGGTGATGGTCCAAGGGCTTTTATCCTGTCAACCATCATCTTTACCGTTTCGGCGAATTTTTCACCTTCTGAAGCCGATATGTAATCATGGTATAGTCTTTCTTTGCCTATTCCAAGTTCTTCTACGAGTCTGTAGACTAGTTCCATTCTCCTGGCCATCTTGTAGTTTCCTGCGTCATAGTGGCAGTCTCCGAAGTGGCAGCCGGCTACTACGACACCGTCAGCGCCTTCTCTGAATGCTTTGAGTATGAATTGTGGTTCAACTCTCCCAGAGCACATAACTCTGATTACGCGGACGTTTGGTGGATATTGCATTCTTGCGGTTCCTGCTGTGTCAGCCCCACCATAGGAACACCAGTTGCAACAGAACATAACGATCTTTATATCCTCCTCAGCCATAGAGTCTCCTCCTTGCTCTTATTTTATTGTACAAATTGTACTTGGTATATTGGTTGAAAAAGAATAGGTATAAAGATTACTTATGAATCAATTTCGAAAACTTTATATACTGGATTAATAATCCCCATATTTTTAATACACGCTAAATGAAACTTATAGCATCCTTGAAGTCTCTGGAGAGCCTATTGACAATTGAGGGTATTGTTGATGATATTATTGTAGTATCCGCATACTCGTATGCTTTTTTATCATCACCATTTGCACCATGTATGTCAACCTTTAGTTGGGATCTTAGATTATCGACTGTCACATTTTCCACCCAATTGTCAGTGTCGCTTATTATAATCTCATCAGCATAATCTACTAGTTCTTTGCTTATAACCCATGACAGGAACCTTGCACCCAAAATCGCGATCTTATCCCCTAGCAGGCCCTCTGAGGCCATTCTTTTAATATCATTCACGGTTTTCTGGATTTTAACCCTCCTATATAATGGTGTGTGTGGTAGGCACGCCCAGTGGGCGTCACCTACAGGAGTATAACCTATACTCTCAGGGTAAACATTGTCCTCACCAGCGACTTTAACAGCCAATGCGAGAGCCTCTAATTCGCTCTTTTGGATGGGGGCTCTTGTAAGCCCCCCTGGGACTTCATCTTTTATTATTTTGATTATCCTCGGGAGTCCGAAGTTTCCTCTTCGGGCCGTGCCCGGTGAATAACCGCACATGTAACCGTGATGATTCCGTGGGAATCCGGTTATTATAGCGTTTAACCCTGCTCTGAGACCTGCTCTGCATTCGTCTTCGTAGGCTCCGTTGGTTGCCACGATCTTACCAGGTGCAAGGATCCTTGCCATGGCAACCGCCCTCGCGAATGCCCCGAGACGATCCTTAGCGAGGTTGAATGGGCCTCCTTCAAGTACGAAAACATCCACGCCGATTTCAAGTGCGGTTTCAAAGGCTGTGATAAGGTCGTCATATCCGTCTCCGATGAACATTATGGCCTCCAAGCCCCTTTTATGTTCTCTTGCTAATTTCGCGACTTTTTTAGCTTCCTTTATTGGGGCTGCGTGGGATTCCGCGCCCTGTGCGGAGGTTAAGTTGATGGCAACTGATGTTGAAAGTTTAATCCATTCATCCCTTTCAGGGAGGGTCTCCTTTTCTTTGTCCAATAGTCTGGAGTGTATCCTGTTGCGGGGACAACCCTTGAATGGGGGTCCTTCCATGTAACATTGGCCGATGCAATGTGTTATATCCTCTGGGAATCTCATGGGCCCATTTTCGCCGAAGTGGTCTAAGTCGATTGGGACTTCTGTTATTTTTCGGACTTTGCGCATTAGTTCCACGCCTTTCATGCCATAGGATTCTGCCATGTCTGAGAATGCGTATGCACAGGCATGTATAGATGCTCCTATCATATCAGCTAGTATGCAATTGCCTAGGAAGTCTATTTCTTCAAGGTCTGAGGCGCAGGTACCTACCAGGATTTCGGTTAAGTCGCATCCGATGGGGAATCGTTTAAAATTGTGTCCTAGTTTAATGGCCTCTTCCATTGAAAGTTCCGAGATGGTGTCAACTACTCTTATGGGGTCTTTGTCTGTTTTTGCAAGCTCCCAGGCCGCGTTTGGGTTGTGGATGGCTTCTTTGATAAGGTCTTCCATTACATCACTCTCTAATTGATATGATTATGTTGGGGTCTTTTGGTTTTTCATATTTTCATCATCCTTATCTATAATTTTGGCCCCTAGTTACTCCTTTTTAATAATTTTTTTATATTATATGATTAAATTTTTGGCATGACTTTTGGATCGATTATGATCGAAAAGCTTATTTATAATAAGAGTATTAGTACTATTTTGTTAAATAGTAATACAAGAGGTGATGGTATGAAGGTTGCGATATTAGGCGCTGGTTGTTATAGGACGCATGCCGCAACTGGCATAACAAACTTTGCAAGGGCTTGCGAAGTCGCGGAGGAAGTGGGCAAACCAGAGATAGCCATGACACACTCAACGATAACAATGGCGGCAGAACTAAAAGAACTAGCAGGCATAGATGATATCATAGTATCAGACCCAGTATTCGATAAACAGTTCACAATAATAGACGATTTCGACTATGAGGAGGTTATAGAAGCCCACAAGGAAGACCCGGAAAAGATAATGCCAAAAGTCAGAGAAAAGGTGAATGAGGTCGCCAAGGACATTCCAAAACCACCAGAAGGTGCGATACACTTCGTACACCCAGAGGAACTGGGATTAGAGGTTACAACAGATGACAGGGGAACAGTAACCGACGCAGACTGGGTTATGACTTGGCTGCCAAAGGGGGACATCCAACCAAGCATTATAGAAAAATTCATAGAAGACCTAAAAAAAGGTGCAATTGTAACACACGCTTGCACAATACCCACAACCAAATTCTATGAAATATTCGCAGAAAGACACGGAGACCTCGCCACATCACCAGAAACCCTCAATATATCATCATACCATCCAGGCGCAGTACCCGAAATGAAAGGACAAGTCTACATAGCAGAAGGATACGCCTCAGATGAAGCAATAAACACCCTCCTAGAATTAGGCGAAAAAGCAAGAAGCAAAGCCTACAAATTACCAGCAGAACTCCTAGGTCCAGTATGTGACATGTGCTCCGCACTCACCGCAGTAACATATGCAGGCATACTCACCTATAGAGATGCCGTGACCAAAAACCTTGGCGCGCCAGCAGGATTCGCCCAGATGATGGCCAAAGAAGCCCTCGAACAATTAACCAACCTAATGGAGAAGGTTGGAATAGACAAGATAGAGGATCATCTAGACCCCGGCACACTCCTTGGAACAGCAGACTCCATGAACTTCGGCGCCCTCTCAGAAATACTCCCATCAACATTCGAAGTCCTTGAAAAAAGGAAAAAATAACCCCCCCACATTTTATTATTTTTTCCCCCAGAAAATATTTAAATCACCTATAATTATAATAATATCTGCTAATTCTAATCCCCCAAACTAGGGTGTTAAATTGATAGAAGAGATCCTGAAAAAAGCAGAAAACATGCAAGGATTAAAAGACGATGAAATAATCCAACTATTCAAAATAGATGACAGAAGATGCTTTAACAGGTTGATGAACATCGCAAGCCAACTTAGAGAAGAAAATAGAGGCCCTATAAAGCTTACATCAACTATTCATGTGACTAACAAATGCAAAATCACCCCAAAGTGCAAATATTGTGGATTCGCCGCTGGCACATCACCCCAAGGATACTACCACGGATTCTCCAAAAAAGATGATGAAATATTAAAAGCAGCCAAAAAGATAGAAAAAGCGGGGATCCCACGGGTCAGTTGCTCAAGCGCCCACGGATACAACGGAAGACACGCAATAAGAGCAGCCAGGATAATCAAAGAAAATACTAGCCTAGAATTGCTCATAAACGTGGGATCAGACCTTAAAAGAGAAAACATACAAAAACTGGCAAAATACGGGACCGACACCATATGCTGCAACCTCGAAACAATAAACAGAAAACTCTTCCACCACCTCAAACCAGGAGAAACACTACAACAACGCATAAAAGTATGCGAGCTCATATCAGAAGAAGGCATAGAACTCTCATCAGGACTATTAATAGGAATCGGAGAAACATACAAGGACAGAATCAAACACCTCAGATTCCTCAAAAGATTTAAAAGCCTCGGGGAGATCCCCATAATGGGATTCAACCCATACAAGGGCACCCCCATGGAAAAACATCCACCATGTCCACTAGACGACCAAATGAAAACCATAGCAATAACAAGAATACTCTACCCCCACCTGAGGATAACAGTCCCCGCACCAACCATAGGCCCCGAGAATGTGAAATTCTCCCTCATAGCAGGCGCAGACAACATAGCAACCGTAATACCCGACGACTATCCCCTAGACGTTAAAGGCGTCGGATCACCACAAGTCGGGAACCTGAAAAAAATACTCAAAACCATAAAAAGCACAGGCCTAAAAGCCGAGATAAAAACTGAAAAACTAGCCTCCCCCATCCCATGGTGATAAAAGATGCTAGAAAAACACATAAAAAAAGCATACAACGAATCAACAGAAGGGAAAAGAAAAGGGGACAAAAAGACAGAATCCGAAAAGATAAGAGAATACATCCTCTCAGCAAAGAAGATAACCGTCCCAAACTGGGACGGGAAAAAACTAGAAAGTATAAACAGGACCCTCAAAAAATTCGGACTCCCCAAGGCAAAAGGACTAAAAATCAACACCAACGCCGCCGACCTGACAAGAATGCCAACCATAACCAAAGCCCTCATGGCAGTAGATACAACAGACTCAGACCTCATAATAGCAAGGGGCCGCCTAGGCGTCCCAGGCTCCGGTTCAATGCTAGTAATAATGGACCACAAGGGGAGGATACTCTCAGCAGCCATATCACCCCCACACATCATCCACGGAAAAAGCCTACAAGAAGCAGTAGAAGAAGAATTGAAAACAGCCCTCCAAAGGCTAGGACTATGAAAACAGAAACTGGTATAACAAGCACAGTAAAAAGCTACTTTTCAGAGCATACCATCCAGGATATCATAGAAACCATAGGCCAGATCAAAACACACGCTCTATTAGATTGGCTGGCCCATAAAAAAATCAAACCAGAAAACACCCTCATAATAGGCGCCTATCTTACAGGTGCCATGATAGCAAAAAGACTCAAAGAATACAATGTCACAATAGTCGACAAACACCCCCACCTTAAATGTTTAACCGACCCACATGTAACATTCAAAAACCCAAAGACCATCAGAGGCTCCTGGGATCTTATAGTGGATACAAGCGGCATCGGAGGCATCAAACCAGAAGAACTAAAAATCAAAACAAGGGCATTCATAGTTGAAAGTCCAATTTCAGATGCCAGCGACCCCATAATAAAAAACCATGACGAAACTAAAAAAAGGATACAAGCCGTCAAAGTCCCACTAAAGGGCATACTATATACCAGCGGCTTAAATACGAAAACATCAGGGACAATGACCCTAACCATAGAAGTGCTTAGAAGAAGCCTCAACAAAATCCTGAAAATGGATGGTGTACTCTACGCCTCATCACAGCTAAGATTCTATGAAAGAATCCTATTCAAGGAAAAAGACTGCGAAAAGTTTATAGAATCTCTCAAGGAAAATGCGATAATCGCATCATCCCTTAAAAGAATAGACTGCGACCTGCCAATAAAAGAAAACCTTAGAATGATAAAATCCCACATAAAAGAAATATGAGATTAACAAAACTCATAAAACTTATAGAAGAGAAAATACCACCACAACTCGCCATAAAAGGCGACAAAATCGGACTAATAACACCAACCAATGACATTAACGTAGAAAGGATCCTACTCCTAATGGACTACATCACCACAGACCAGATACCCTACAAAGACTATGACCTCCTCATACTACACCACCCAACACAACTAGAACCACCAATACCAACATATGTCATACACTCAAACTGGGACATCATCAAAGGAGGAGCCTGCGACGCCCTCGCCAACAAACTAGGACTAAAAGTCGTAGACACAATATCAGATGGCCTAGGGAGGATCTGCAAAACAGACACCAGACTCGAAACCCTCATTGAAGAAATCCACAAAAAACTCAAACCAGAAGAGACCAGGATCGTTAATTTTAAAAGAAACCTCAAGATCGATGAGATAGCAATAGTATCAGGTTTCGGTTTAAATCCTAGGATGATAAAAAAAGTCCACGAAAAGAATGTTAAAGTTTACCTCTCAGGCGACCTCACCCAAGAGGGTGCTATACTAGCAAAAAACCTAGGCCTAACCCTCATAGACGCAGGACACCATACAACAGAACTACCAGGCCTATACAAGTTAGGCGAACTCCTATCACACCTGGGAGTTGAAATTAAGATAATCGATACCAAAACACCATGGAAGACCATAAAATGGAATCCATAAAAGAACTGGAAAAGGGTAAAACCTCCCATGGTAAAGTTACAATAGTCGGCCTTGGGAGGCTGGGCCTTAGAGTAGCCCTAAATTTGATGGAAACCCACCGTGGAGGCCCTGAACTGATAAAGGCTATTGATGGGCAGCGAATAACAGCCGATGATCTAATATTCAGGTTAAAAGGGGCTAGGGTAGGTGAATACAAGGTTAAATTCCTTGAAAGATTAGCCACCGGACTATCCACTAGGAAAGTGGTGGGGATCCCAGTATACATTTCAGACGATAACCTACACCTGATAGATGGTGACATCATCTGTATTTCCATTGCAGGTGGCGACACACTCCCAATCACAGCATCCATTATAAAACATGCACATCGGATAGGGGCCGCAACCATCAGTACAATGGGGGTTGCGGGAATCGGGGGAGAAAAGGTAATAACAGAGGACATATCCCAGGCCAAGGACAATCCAATAACCAAATTCCTAAAGGATAAGGGAATAAAAGATCATACACTCATAGGGACTGGTAAACTTATAAGGGACTGGGAACCCATAACAGGATACGTATTAGATGAAATAGCAAAGGCCATAACATCCCATATATTAAAGATCCTCCACATGGGGTGAGTGGACTGATCAGGATAGCCACCGCAGAATGTTTCACCCACGGGAAAATAGCCAGGGAAATACACGCATTCTCCCAAGGCTACCCCTTATCCTATAAATGGACCATCAACCCCAAAAATTATAAGCTATCACTTATAGCAGGCCTATTCATCCCAACCATCTCAGGGATCAAGAAGATCCTCAAATTCGAACCACTACCACCAACCGAAGTAATTGATGATATAAAAGTCTATGACGAAACTGCAGATAAAAAAATGGCCAAGAAGATGGCCATGGCCATAAAGGATATTACAGGGGCTGATGTTGGTATAGGGACAACAGCTGGTGTTGGCAGGGGTGGGATAGCCGTTATAAGTGATGAGATAGAGGCTATAGGATCTTCGGATGTTTATGCGGATCTCAGATCCTCCCCAGCCACTGAGATAATGAAAAGACAACAATCCGGAGTGGAAAAAGCCCTTAAACTCCTAGAGGATACACTCCCCAGTATAATATAAATATTATAGAGCCCAAAATAAGTACCATGGTGGTGTTTTAACATGCTCCTTGAAATCACAGACTTAGCAGTTGAAGTGGAGGGGAAGGAAGTCCTCAAGGACATAGACCTCTACATAGATAAAGGAGAGACCCATGTCCTCCTAGGACCCAACGGGTCCGGTAAGAGCACACTTTTCATGACAATACTCGGCTTCCCCAAGTATAAGGTTAAGAGGGGTGAGATAATATTCAAGGGAGAAGACATCACAGACCTGTCCACAACAGAAAGGGTCAGGATGGGTATAGGTGTGAGCTTCCAGAACCCCCCGCCAATCCGTGGCGTTAAACTAGTCGACCTCCTCAAAATAGAAAATGGACAAAAAGTCGAAGAAGAACTAAACCCCGAGATCATGAAGATAGCTAAGAAACTGAAATTTGATGAAAGATTCCTTGAAAGAGATGTTAACATGGGCTTCTCAGGTGGTGAAGTTAAAAGGTCGGAAATACTACAATTACTAGCCCAGAAACCAGACTTCATAATGTTCGACGAACCAGACAGTGGAGTTGACATCGAAAACGTTGAACTACTCGCAGAGGAGATCAACAGATTACTAGAAAAGGATAAAAAACCAGGACAGAGACAAAGGGCAGGTCTCCTCATCACACACCTCGGCTATATACTGAACTTTGTAAGAGCCGACATAGCCCACGTCCTCCTAGATGGGAGGATAGCTTGCACAGGAAACCCAAAGGAGATATTAGAGGATATAAGGACAGAAGGATTCCAAGGGTGTGTTAAATGTTTCCAGACACAATAAAAAAGGCTGAAAAGGCAAAGGAGAAAAAATCACCATACGGTTATGACATAGACCTTGAAAAGTTCATAAGGGAAGAAGCAGGAGAACATGAAAGGATCAACAAGGCGACAGAAGTGCCGAAGAAGATGAGAGACACCCTACTCAAGGTCGGCGTCGACCCCACAGAAAAAGAAAGGGCAGGAACATTCATCCAATTAGACCAAACAGGGATATACTCAAGCCAAGCTTCAAAGGCCGTTGAGATAATGGGCTTAAATGTCGCGCTAGAAAAATACAATTGGCTTAAAGATTACATGTGGAAGGTTGTGGCCCCAGACACCGACAAATACACTGCACACACAGCCCTAAGAGAATCTGAGGGGAACATAGGAGGATACTTCATAAGATCCAAACCAAACTCAAAAGAGATATTCCCTCTACAAGCTTGCATGTTCATAGGCGACGAAAGAGTTATGCAAACACTCCATAATATCATAATCGCAGAGGAAAATTCTGAACTCCATATAATAACTGGCTGCGCCACGGGAGAAGATGTGAGCTCAGCATTACACCTGGGAATAACAGAATTCTATATAAAAGAGGGTGCCAAGGTCACATATACAATGATCCATAATTGGGCGGAGCAGGTAGAGGTAAGACCTAGGACAGGTATACTGGTGGGGGATAACGCAACCTTCATAAACAATTATATTCTCACGAGTCCTGTTAAAAGTATACAATCATATCCAACAGCATATTGTACGGGTAAGAATTCTAGGGTTGTTTTCCAGTCAATTCTTGGGGGTAGGAAAGAATCCATACTTGATATGGGTTCTAGGGTCATCCTTGAGGGTAAAGGTGCAAGTGCGGAGATAGTATCCAGGGCTGTTTCAAAGGATAAATCAGAGATATATTCAAGGGGTCATCTAGCTGGGAGAGTCCCGGAGGTTAAAGGGCACCTGGAATGTCATGGTCTCGTATTATCTGATGATTCTATGATATATGCGGTCCCTGAACTTGTGGGCAGTGCAACAGACCTTGAAATGTCCCATGAGGCGGCTGTTGGGAAAATCGCCGAAGAAGAAATATTATATTTAACATCTAGGGGTTTGACAGAGGAGGAGGCGGCGTCCATGATAGTTAGGGGTTTCCTTAGCATGGATATAAAAGGTTTGCCGCCTGAGCTTGCCGAGGAGACGAAGAGAATGCTTGATATGAGCTTGAAGGGAATGTAGAAGGGTTATTCTGCTATTATTATGAATTCTCCAACCTTCTCCACTTTCCCGAATGGTACGAATAGGCGGTCACCCTTCTTCTTCGCACCCTTTACTGTGACGTTCCTCCCTTTTTCTACTTTTATGACAATATCTGTTATTTTACCCGTTTTATCGTTAATTATAAGTTCTTCGAGTTCGCCAAGTATCCTCGCATTATTCGTAGCGACCTGATAACCTTTAATGTCGCTCCAATATTTCTCTTCTCCTTTTATTAGACTTTTCTCTTCCAATATCATCACCCAATAGTCTTTCGAGGAATATAAGATCCCTGGGAGTGTTTATGTTTAGTGCAAGTTCCAATCGTGGAACCTTTAAAACTTCTTGTTTTTGTATCTTATTTTTACTCCTTAATATATTTACCCCGCTGGGTACCATACCCCTCCATGAAGCAGATGGTATAAGACCATGCTCCTCATAAACTCCAAGGGGTACGAAAACTGTGAGGGCCTCCACACTAGAAACTCTATAATATTCTATTATTTCATCAATGAGAGGGGGATCAACTAATGGCAGGTCCGCGTTTATAACGAATAGGATATAATCGCCCTTTTCTTCAAAATAGGATAATATTTCCCTCAGATCTTCTATGTAGCCTTTGCCACTGGTGCGGATTATGCTATATCCCAAGCTCTTCACATGATCTTCCGTCAATGGGGTGTTTGGACTTGTTGCAACCATTATATTTTGGATATTATCTGATCCTTCAAGGTTTTCTAGGACATGCTCTATGAGGGGTTTTCCACCTGCTGGGGTGAGTGGTTTTTCATGTTCCTGGTTTAGGCGCGTGCCCTTCCCACCCGCCATTACGATGGCTATTATTCTATCCATTTTTCCTCTTTTTTGCGTTGTAATTTCCTCCTCATCCCGAGTATGCATGGTCCTCCTTGTCTACCACCTATCGGCGTGTGTGGCGTGCCTATGGAGTTCATGCAACGGGCCATTACAGCGGCGCCCAGGGCAAGGGCATCTGAGACGAAAACAACATCCCTGAACCTTTTATTAACATATTCTAGTATTAGTCTTGGTTTTTCACCTGTTATACCCGCTCTTCCAGTTACCCCCAAAACTGAACCCTCTTCTATAACCCCCTCCTCGAAGGCTTCGTCTATGAGCCTTTTTGCTATGAGTGCGCTCACATAGTCTAGGGTTGCGAATAACGTGTTTATACCATCTTCTTGGTATATTTCATGTCCAATTTTCGCAAGTTCTGGAAGTTTGTCACCATTTTTACCCGCATCACAGCCTATGAGTGTTGTACCAGCATCATAGGCCGCATCGGGGTCAACTGGAACCGTACCAAATCTTCTACGGTCCTCTGGGACTTTCCTTATATCTATAACCTCTTCATGTATCATCTCGGCATTTTCACGCGCCTTTTTCCAGTCAGCCCCCTTTAGGATGGATTTCCTATAAAGGTCTATGGCTGCTCCACCCTCCATGTCAACCATCTCAGTCCCCCTTATAAGGGCGTCGGGTATGGCCCCCGCAAGCCCGCAGAAGTTTCCGATTGTCCTCGCATAGGGTTCTGCACTGTTCACTATACGCCCCGCGAGTGTTGTGCCAAAGTCTAAGGATACACAAGGGTTCCTGTAGTCTACCTTTGTCCATTTGGCCCCTATTTTGATCCCAGCTGTGACTAGTTCTCCTTCCATTTCATTGGCGACTACCTGCCTACCAGTGGGTGGTATTACACTTGCCACGGCACCATCAAATATCACTTTATCTAGGAGGGAAAATTTTCTTAAACGTGGGGGTAGATTATCAACCGAGAGGGCTGGTGCCATCTTCCTTGGTGGTATACCCGCCTTCAGGCACCCTTCCGCCAATGCTATGATGAGTTGGCCAACGTCTTTAGGTGATGCGAATCCAGCTGTAACACCAGTAGATCTTACCACGAAATCAAGATCCTCTTCTATATCTATCCGGGCCCTCTTGGCCGATTCTAGGATTGTGTCCCTTACAAGTTCGGCTACTGATTCCTTTGTTAATTCAACACCCCATACTGTTTTCCCAAAGACTTCTTCACCGGGTTTTGGGGGTCTTATGTCCCTGGTCATGTTAACAGTCTTATCTAGGAGGTAGCTTCGACTTGTGTTAAGATTAGTTGCAGTTAGTATGCACTTGGTGGTGGTGTTACCTAATTCTACCGAGGCCACTATATAATATACGTCAGGGTTTAACGCGTACCCAGAACCTACAGTTTTTTTCGTGAAAGGTGACGCCTTTATCTCTTCTATGGTCTTGTACCTACTTTTGGCTATTACTGGTTTAGGACCGAAAAGTTTACTCAGAAACCACATACTTTTGTACCCCCACGGGTTATTGGTTGATCTAATATCATGAATATAATTTCTTCCAGAAATCTGTTGGACAAAGTATGGGGGGCTCCCCGTTTTTATATTGTTCTTACAAGGTGAATAGTACAAGGCGCATAATGTACAACCTTCTCTGAGACGCTCCCAAGTAAATGTTTATCAACAAGACTTTTACCAGTCCCTAATACGATAACATCAACCTTTTCTTCCTCCGCGAATTTAACAATCTCCTCTGCAGGGTCTCCCTCCCTTATCACGCCCTTAAATTTTATGTTAGGGTTTTGCGGGCCGTCTAATCCCTTTTTCATCTCCTCTATTATTTTTTCTCCTCTTTGCCGAAGTTCCTTCGCCATCATCTGCTTAATCTTCCGCGGAGTTAAAAAGGGCACCGACGTGTCAACAACATATAAACATAAGACCTCGGCTTCTCTACCTGGAGTAACTCTAGTGTATGCTCTATTAATTCATCCATGTATTCGCCCATTGTCGCAACAAGAATCTTCCTATACATATCCAACACCATTTAATCTAATAAACGCATATACTAAGTATACAGTGAATAATATTATACCCCCACTCCTTTTAAGTTTCATTTCCCCCCGTCTTATTAATAACAGTAGTAGTATTGTCACCATTATCATAACTGGCGCATCCAAATTCAAAGCAAGGGGATCAACTGGAATCGGTTTTATAAGTGCAGGGACCCCTATACCTATCAGGATATTAAAGGTGTTACTCCCAAGGACTGTTCCAATAGATAGATGATGGAGTCCCTTAATTGCAGATGAAAGTGTCACAACAAACTCTGGAATGCTTGTTCCAATGGCTAATGTGAATAAACCCATTATCATCTCAGGAACCCCAAATATCCTCGCAAGTTCCACAGCAGTATAAACTAGTATCCTACACCCTACCACGAGCCCGGCGAATCCGAAGAACGCGAAAAGAACAATCCTAGGATCCAACTTTCTCCTTCCCCCATTTTCTTCATGTTTCCTGTTATAATCCTTCTGGGCTTTTATAAGACTCCAGAAATAGACCAAATATAACAATATCATGACAAAGGCGGCAAACCTACCGATACTACCCAAGAACATGAATAAAATTAATACAATACCCGTCAAGAGAGGGGCTGTGAAATCTCTCCTAAAATTAGCTGATCCAACACCAATATTCCCCGCCATTATCGCTGAAAGGCCTA
>Ga0116168_1000223_pt1 | contig 59804 bp, 40 predicted proteins | sample AD_UKC129_MetaG_FD_89795 | JGI IMG/M metagenome (GOLD analysis project Ga0116168, IMG submission 89795) | Active sludge microbial communities of municipal wastewater-treating anaerobic digesters from Canada - AD_UKC129_MetaG | ecosystem: Engineered > Bioreactor > Anaerobic > Digestate | place... | reverse complement strand
TTCTATTTGTTTTATTGCCTTGCTTATTTAAAACCTTTGCTTGAAAAACAGGGAACGGGCTCAACATTTATGGCAATAAACAAATCAAAGTTAGAGAGGTTTCCTATCCCCCTACCCCCTCTTTCGGAGCAGGAGAGGATAGTGGAGGTATTGTGTGCGGTGGATGAGAAGATACAGGCGGAGGAGAGGAAGAAGAAGTCGCTTGAGGTATTGTTTAGGTCTATGCTTCACTATTTAATGAGCGGTAAAATCAGAGTGAATAACTTAAACATAGAGGGTTAAGGTATGGAGAAACTGGGAGGTGAAAGATATTCCGTTCAAGAGCCTATTATAAATTATGTTGGTGAATCGTCGGCGGAATATATAGCGGCGGGTGGTGAAAAAATACACTTAAAATTAGGCTGGGAGTATGTTCCGCCGAAGATTGCAGAGGAGATGAGGGGTGGCACGGCGGGGTTTGTGTTTAGGGATGTGTTTATCGGTCAGATGAAGAAATTAAACCCGTTTGTAGATGACCTGATTGCTAATGACCTTATACGGAAGATAGAAATTATACCTCCGACTATTGAAGGGAATCTGACCGTCTGGGAATATTTGAAGGGTTTGAGGGGCGTTTTTGTGCCCGGAGAGAAAAGGGAACGAAATGTAAAGTTTATAGACACGGAAAACATAGAGAATAACATCTTTCAGATAACGGATGAGTTTCCTTTTACTAATGGAAGCAAGACGATACGGTTTGATTTGGTGTTTCTTATAAACGGTGTGCCGGTGATTTTTGTGGAGACGAAGTCAGCGGATAAGATAGAGGGGTTGACGGAAGCCTTAGAGCAGGTAAGTCGTTATCACAGGGATTGTCCGGAGATATTGGCGGTGCTTCAGGCGTATGCGATAACGCATCTTATCAAATATTTTTATAGTCCCACATGGAACACATCGCTGAAAGGGCTTTTTAACTGGAAGGAGGAGGTAGCAGGGGATTTTGAGCGGCTTGTGAAGACATTTTTTGAGAGGGAGCGGATTGTAAAACTGATAACGGATTTTGTGCTATTTGTGCGGCAGGACGATGAATTGAAGAAGGTTATTTTGAGACCGCATCAAATGCGGGCGGTGGAAAAGGTAGTCAAACGGGCGGAATTGGAAGAGAAGCGGAGGGGACTAATCTGGCATACGCAAGGCTCCGGGAAAACTTATACGATGATTGTCTCTGCTAAGAAACTTATTGAAAATCCTTTGTTTGAGAATCCGACAGTGATAATGCTGGTGGATCGCACGGAATTGGAGTCGCAACTTTTTAGTAATTTGAGGGCGGTAGGGTTTGAGTCGGTGGAGGTTGTGGAGAGTAGGGAGCATCTACGCGGGCTGCTTGAGCAGGATAAGAGGGGGCTTATCATCAGTATGATTCATAAGTTTGAAGGTATGCCCGTCAATATAAATACAAGAAAGAACATATTTGTGCTTGTAGATGAGGCACACAGGACTACGGGTGGTAAACTCGGCAATTATCTTATGGGTGCTTTACCAGAGGCAACCTATATCGGTTTTACGGGCACACCTATTGATAGGACATCTCAAGGGCAGGGGACATTTGTAATATTCGGGAGGGATGACCCGCCTAAGGGTTATCTGGACAGATATAGTATTGCGGAATCGATAGAAGATGGAACGACGCTCCCCCTTTATTACACATTGGCATCTAACGAACTTCTGGTGGATAGGGAAACCTTAGAAACGGAGTTTTTAATGATAAAAGAGGCGGAAGGTGTGAGCGATATTGAGGAACTCAATAAAGTGTTAGAGAAGGCAGTAAATCTCCGAAACATGCTAAAGAGCAAAAACAGGATTAAGAAGGTGGCGGAGTATGTGGCAAAGCATTTTACCGAAACGGTTGAACCTATGGGCTATAAAGCGTTTCTTGTCGCTGTGGATAGGGAAGCTTGCGCATTATATAAAGAAGAACTTGATAAATTTCTGCCTTCGGAATACTCAAAAGTTGTAATTAGTAGTTTTTACAACGATCCGACGGAATTAGCGAAATACCACCTTACGAAGGAGGAAGAGAAGAGGGTAAGGAAGGCGTTCAGACAGCCTGACCAATTGCCGAAGATACTCATCGTTACGGAAAAACTGCTTACGGGCTTTGATGCGCCCATACTCTACTGTATGTATTTAGACAAGCCGATGCGTGACCATGTGCTACTGCAAGCCATTGCAAGGGTGAATAGACCGTATGAGGATAAAAATAGCGTGAAAAAGCCCTCCGGGTTCATTTTGGATTTTGTTGGGATATTTCAAAATCTTGAGAAAGCCTTATCCTTTGATTCTGAAGATATTGAAGGCGTTGTGAAAGATGTAGAGATGCTAAAAGAGGAATTTGTCGAGAAGATGCGGATTGCGCGGGCGGAGTATCTGTCTATAATAGAGGGCAAGGCGCGGGACAAAGCGGTGGAGACAGTGTTAGAACATTTCAGGAATGAGGAAAAAAGGCATGAGTTTTATCGGTTTTTCAAGGAACTTCAAGACCGCTACGAAATTATCTCTCCGGACCCGTTTTTGAGGTCCTATATTGAGGAATTTGATACCCTTGCGAAGATGTATGGGATACTGCGGTCTAATTATGAGCCGGGGGTCTCTATTGATAGAAACTTTATGAGGAAGACAGCGAAGTTGGTTCAGGAATATACAAGCAGTAGTTCTATAAAGCCCGCCCTTGAGATATACGAAATCAATGAAGAGACGCTGAAAAAGATTGAAGAGAGCAAGGTTTCTGATACGGAAAAGGTGTTTAACCTACTCAACAGTATTACAAAGATGGTAGAGGAACAGTCGCAGAAGTCTCCTTACCTTATATCTATAGGAGAAAAGGCTCATGAGATAGCAAAACGGTATCGCGAAGGACAAATAACCACGCAAGAAGCGTTGGCTGAAGTAATTCAATTAACGAAAGAAACCATCAAAGCAAAGATGGAAGAGATTGAAAAAAACATGCCTGCCGATGTATTCACCGTGTATTGGATACTCGACAGTGAAGGGTATGAAAAGGCTGAGGATGTGGCAAATCGGATAAAAGAGGTCTTTGAAGAAAGTCCCCACTGGAAAGAGTCTGAGGAGCAGGCGATAACAGTTCGTAAAAAGTTTTATGAGATTATACTTCAATCCGGGGTTTCTGATTATCAAAAAGCGGTGGAAATTGTAGAACGAATATTCCGAACCTTAAAGGAAAATCCTAACGATGTTAACTCAAGATGTATTTAAGAAGAAAGTTTTTGAACTTGCCGATATGGTGGGTGTAAAGCCCAAAGAAATTCATATCCGCAGGATGAATAGAAAACTGGCAAGTTGTTCCAGTAAGGGGAGGTTAACCTTTGATGTGTCTTTGCTGGATGAGAATAAAGAAGTAAGGTATAAAATTATCCTGCATGAACTTCTCCATCTCAGGTATCGAAATCATAGCAAAATGTTTCATCTTTTGCTGAGAGCATATTTAAATAAGAGCCTAAATGCAACTGAGACGGCAGAATGACGGTATAAGAGGAATGGTAAAACCTCTTGGATTGCAATTCAATTAAATCTATGATATATGGGGGATGCTTCACTTATAAAATAAAAGGGTGTATAATTATGTTATAGAGATGGATATGAAATCGAAATTGAAAGGTTGAAGGTCATTTGCGAATACATCAGCATGTAAATCCGTTGAATAAAAAATATCTGGTTGTGCCGCCTATGCCGCAATGGTCGAAGGTGTATGCAGAGCCTTTTCTACCTCTTCATCTTGATTTGGGTTCTGCAAGTGGTCGTTTTTTGCTGCAGCTGGCACAAAAGAATAAAGATTGGAATTTTTTAGGGTTGGAGATACGCGAACCTTTAGTGGAACGGGCAAATCAATGGAAGGATGAATTGGGACTTGCGAACCTTTATTTCTTTCACGGTCAGGCGCATATCGTTTTACAGCCCCTTCTTGAAAGTCTACCTATTGGTGTATTGCAGTTTGTAAGTATTAATTTTCCAGACCCATGGTTCAAAAGGCGCCACCATAAACGGAGATTGGTTACACCGCAATTGGTGCAAACATTAGCAACATACTTACAGCCTCGTGGGAAGGTCTTTATTCAAACGGATGTGGAGGAATTAAGTAAGAATATTTGTGGTCTTTTTGCAGACAATATCTGTTTTCAAGTCGTGGATGAATTGCTCGAACACAATCCTTTTGGTATTCTTACGGAGCGTGAGAATTCCGTTATTCGTTTAGGGCGTTATATATATAGAACTATTTTCGAACGGAAAGCAGAGAAACCGTGTGAAAAGCGTATGAATAATAATTAGGATAATGAAATGAAACATAGATTTTTCCTCCTATCATTTATGCTCGTTGTTATTCTCACAGCGTTCCCTTGTTTTGCTGGGGAAAAAATTTCGTTCCGTCTGCGAATTCAAGTTCAAGGTGGAGGGACAGTAAATCCCGGTGTCGGAGATTTCTATTATGAAGCCGGGACATACGCATTTATAAACGCTGTCCCGAATGCCGACTGGGCATTTGACCACTGGGAGGGTGCTATTACCGGGACGGATTTGTTCGCTCAAATTCGCATGGATGGCAATAGAACCGTAACTGCGGTATTTGTCCCTGCGGTTTGGCGGTTAACTTTAGAGCATATTGGTAATGCTACGGGTTTCACATCGTTCTCGCCGGGAGTTTACGGTTTTAAGGATGGAGATAAGGTCTCTTTAAGTGCTGGTACATCGCCGGGTGTTTATTTTGGGGGTTGGAGGGGTGATGTTGCCAGTAATGAAGAGTTTATTCAGTTTGTTATGAATTCTAACAAATATATAACCGCACGCTTTACCAATACAGGCTATACGCTTAATATCAGTGTAATAGGACCCGGGGGAACAACTCCTTTGCATGGGACACCGCATCGTTATTCGGAAGGTTTATCTATTTTTGTCTACTCTTATTCAAATGACCCATTATGGCGGTTTGACCATTGGGAAGGGGATATCGGTAATAATGAACCCCGATACTATATTTTGTTGGAATTAACTATGGACCAGGACCGAAATATTACGGCGGTATTCATTGAAAAACCCTGGTATAACCTTAAATTGGAGATAATTGGCGAAGGAGGTGTTTCTTTTACAAAAGGTTTTGAAGAGCCCATAATTTTATCCACAGGTATCCACGAATTTAGTATTATTGAGTGGACATATATCCGATGTGAAAGAATAATAACTTCGCCTACATGGAAATTCCTCCGCTGGGAAGGGGATTTCGGCGATACATTACCTACCTATCAGCGGTGCGCCTTTTCTATGGACAGGGACCGTTATGTCCGTTGTATTTTTACCAATTTGACCCAAGTGCCGAATGTTATAGGGACAAGTCGCAATACCGCAGAAACGATTATAACAAGCACGGATTTAACTGTCGGGGATATTACAGAATTATGTAGTGATGATTATCCTTCGGGATATGTTATAGACCAGAACCCATCCGCAGGGACAACGGTGGAGATAGGAAATTCTGTATCGCTCTGGGTGTCCACAGGACCCTGCCCTGTATCGGTACCGAATGTGATTGGAATGTCTCGAGGAGAAGCAGAAGATATAATCGTAGCCGCCAATTTAAAATTAGGGAGCATAACAGAGCAATGCAATGATGAAATAGAACAGGATAGAGTTATTAGTCAAAATCCCTCCGCCGGGGAACAATTATCCCCCGGTAGTTTTGTAAATATTGTGGTATCTTCGGGACCCTGTCCCGAAGGGATAATAGAAGGTGAAGGAGTAACGGAAGGCGAAGGGATAATAGAAGGTGAAGGAGCAGTGGAAGGCGAAGGTTGTATCTGGACGGCAACATGCCCCAATTTTGATTATGAAGGGATGAAAATAGGAAGTTATGTTGGACAGTTATGGGCTAACTGTGATGTTAATCAGTCCGCTATCCCAGACGCATGGGAAATAGAAGTAGTCAAATACCTGCTTTGCAACCCTCAGGGGATATGGGAAAATGAGTTTATCTGTAAGTTTATCGAGAACTATCAACAACTACAAAAAGAGCCCTATTTCCACTCTTCCTATTATCTTTTTCGTCATGTCTTGACAGGACTTCTAACCATCGGAACAAATATAGATGTTATAAAGGATAGATTTTTACTCTCAAAAAACTATTCTGCCTTTGAGTATCCATCGGATAATTTTCCGTTACTGCCCGATGCCGATATTGATAATGATGGATTAACCAACTATGAGGAATATCTCATGGTAGCTGAACTTAATGGGAATAAAGATGCCTTTGTTAAAAATATTTTCAATCCTTCGCTTATCCCTCCCATTCACACCGGGGATATAAATCAGGATAACAAGATAGATTTGGGAGAATTACTTCGCATTATTCAGTTTTTAAATTCTTCCGGATTTCATTGTGAAGAAGGAACGGAAGATGGTTATGCACCGGGTTATGACGAAAGTTTTGATTTCTCCTGTCCCCGACATGCTGCTGATTATTTACCCCCAGACTGGCATATCAGCCTTGAAGAAATTCTTCGTATGATACAGTTTTTTAATTCAAACGGCTATCGGGTTTGCCCGTTTATTTCAGAAGATAACTACTGTCCCATTTTTTTGAATTAATCCTAAAAATTGTGAAATAAATTCGTCTTCCTCTACAATATCTCTTACAATTCGCAAAATACTTTATCCACAACTTACCTATAGAAAATCTTTCACTATGAGTAAAAAATTGCCTTTTTTATGTTTCCTTGTTTTACAAGTATGCATACAATCCATAATTTATGCGGAACCCCTTTTCGAAAAGGATTACAAAACAAGTAGTTTCCCTGAAACAAAAATCGTCCGATATAGAGTTTTGAGCCATCATAGCGAACAAAAGGGCTATATCTTTGCTTTTACAGGAAAAATTCTGAAGGGTCGGGTTACTATTCAAATCGAAGACACAAAAAAGAACATTATTGAAAAAAAAGAAATCCCTGCTTTCTCATTTCTTCACTGGCACTTTATATTACCCGAAGAAAAGGAACTGGATAATATCTATATATCACTACATCTTCAAGAGATGGTAGGAAATGTTTATGCTGTTGTTGTTCCTGCTGTAAAAAACCAACAGGTATACATTGCCCAGAGTATTGTTGTTATCGTGAACCTACTTTTATTTTTCGCCTGTATCTATATTATCAAAAGGCAGTCTCTTTCTATTTCATGGTGGAGTTGGGGAATATTCCTTGGAATTATCGCAAAAATTCTCTTTTATATTGTGGATTATGTTGACTTTCTGCCTACTACACTTTTAGTTAGTTCCACAACTCTGGATGATGATATTTCGGACTATCTTTTTTCGATGTATATCTCTTTAAGGGAAACTGCTATTCTGTTTTTGATATTGGGCTTCTTCTCAAGTAGATTATTATCTATAGAACAGAAAAAACAAACCGCTATAAGTATCTCTCTGGGAATGGTTATTATATTCTTAACTTTTCTTGTGCTTGAAGGGATATTGAAAACATTTCAATTCGTTCCATCTTTAAGTATATCCCGCTATTCTCTGGCTCTTTTCTCTGTGCAGGTAGCACGAACACCTTTTTATCATTTTCTTATTCCATTACGCAATGTAATTCTATTGGGACTAGGGTTCAGTGCTTTTTACTTTGCGTTATCAGGGACAATGAACGCAGAGAAAAGAACTGTTTTGCACGGTATATTAATATTTATTATCACAGAAGCCGTGCTTATCTATTTTGAAAAATCTTATTTTGTCTATCATAATTCAAGTTGGTGGAGTATCGTTTTACTATTGGTAATAAGTTTCTTCCCTGTGTTCATTTATAAATTTAAAACGCTTATATATCCCGAAACTTCCCCCGATAAAAAATAAGTATTCCCATATTGGACAATATACATACAGGCTTACTAAAGATTGCCCTTTTTTACAAATTGTGTGGAAATCAATATAATATTTTTTTAAAAAAGGGGAGCCTTTGAAGTAATATATTTATATAATCGAAATTAATCAGGAGGAATTCTATGACACACACTACAAATCCTGAAGAAAGAAGGAAGTATCCCCGCAGTAAACACGGTCTGAAAATTCCCATTGAATCTAAAGGACCGGGAATACTTAATCATGTGGACAACATCAGTGCCAATGGCGTTTTGTGCCATACGGTTCAGCCCATCCCACTAATGACACGGATGCAAATCGTAGTAGAACTTCCGAAACCTTCGAAACATCGCATTCAGGCAGAAGGTATTGTTGTGCGTTGTAATAAAGATAAATTGGGAGACGACCATTTTAAAGTAGGCATTGTTTTTACACGCATAGATGAAAAGGACCAGGAAAAAATACGCGAATTTGTTGAACATAGCCTTTCTAAAAAAGATAATTAGATAAAGTATTTTATATATGATTAACGAAGTGGGCGCTATAAAAGAAAAACGCGGGAGAAAAAAAAGAAAAATAATTGATAGTTCTGAAAAAAGAATTCTTCTGTTCGGAAAAGATGTTAAAGAAATTATTCCCCTGTTTAAGAATTTCCCTCAATTGAAAATCGTTCAAGAAAACCCGGATTTTGTTTTAAGTTATGGAGGAGATGGCACACTCCTTTCTGCAGAATATTTATATCCGCATATCCCTAAAATTCCCGTATTAAAAAGTTTGCGAGGACATCGGTGCATTCACCATCCCCCAAAAGAGGTATTAAAAAGATTAACAGAGGATAAACTCGTCCCGTATCGTTATATGAAATTAGTTTGCTCTGTTTATCCCGGGGGAACAACAAATCCATCGCATCAGTTTGAAGCCCTAAATGAAGTAATGGTAGAGAAAGGTAAAATTAATACCGCTGTCCGATTTAAAATATGGATTGATGGTATCTCTTACGAAGGGGAGGATAGGGATATACTCGGTGATGGATTCATGATTAGCACCCCTTTTGGTAGCACGGCATACTTTTCTAATGTTACACGGGGTATTTTCTGGAATGGAATCGGCATTGCGTTTTTGGCGACTTCAGAAGCTGTAACGCACATGATTTTATCGGAAGACACTTTGGTTGAGGTAAAAATAACAAGAGGACCTGCTGTTCTTGCTCATGATAATGCCCCGGAATCGATACCGTTAGAAGAAGGGGATATTCTTGTTGTAAAAAAATCTCCAAAAGATGCTATTATCTATTCTTGTGGAGTAGTGCATAAATTATCCGAACCCTTCTAATTAAAAGTCCTACCTGTTTGCTTTTTTATAAAAAATTAGGTGTTGAGACCGTATTTATTTAAGGGTTAATACTTGACTTGCAATATTCGTAAATAATTGATATATATTGTAATTGCAAAAATTACAATATTTTAATAATAGAAATTTCAAAATATATGTTGCAAAAATGAGGCACTTATATTATAATAATAATGATATAATTTTGTTAATATTATAATTATATTTAATAATTATGATAAGGAAAAAGATTATGTTGTACCATAAAGAAATAAGTGAAACATATCATGTGATGTGTTCTTGTGGGCAGATATATCCTATTGTCAAGCCGGACTTGATTGAACAATTAACCTGTGGTGTATGTGGAAAGATTATTAAAATCAATCAAGAAAATTTGCTTGAGCCCAATGAGAGCAACACAGCCATCTACCGAAAATTAAAAAACCACCCTCCTATGGAACGAATTGTTGAAGGGGTTCGTCTCATTAAAGAGGGAAAATGGGAACTGGCTCTTCCCTTGTTCCAATCGGTGGTAATTGAAAACAAGCCCGTGCGCGAAGCCTTTTATGGATTGGGCTATTGTTATTACAGAGAAAAAGAATATTTAGATAGTCTTGCTTTCCTTGGTGTTGCAATGTATTTAGGACATCCTCATGCCCAAGCCTTGTATGAGAAAGTAAAACAAATATTAAAAATTGACGAGAGCAATATACCTACGAAATTAGAAGAGTAATTTTATTTGTTATTTTTGACACGACCTTCCGATAATAAGTTTTCCTGCTTTCAAAAATTGCGCACTTGAAATGCACCTATTCTCTCTAATTAAACTATTACAATATTGGCAATGTCTGTTAATTATTATTTATACGATAGACAGGATAAGAATATACTATTTGAAACAACATTCGATTAATAACATTATAATTATTGAATTATAAAAACCAACAGAAGGAGGTCATTATGAGTTATCAGTATCTACTAACAGAGAAAGTAAATGCGAGTTTCTGGATTATACTGAACCGACCCAAAGCGAATGCTCTTTCTCGGGAACTATTGGCAGAAATTTACAACGCTATTGAAGAAGCCGAGAAAGACCCGAATGTGAGGGCTGTGATTATCACGGGAGGTGAAGGAAAATTTTTTGCGGCAGGTGCAGATATTCCGACCATAGCAGAGGATTTAGATAACCCAATGGGAGAAGGGAAAATGCTTGCTCAGGGGATAAAAACGATGGACCGTATTGAAGCATGCACAAAGCCGGTGATTGCTGCGATTAACGGGTTTGCTTTAGGTGGAGGATGTGAATTAGCACTTGCCTGCCATATTCGAATTGCTTCGGCAAATGCAACAATGGGTCAACCTGAAATTAATTTGGGTATTATTCCCGGTTGGGGTGGGACATTTCGTCTTCCCCGTGTTATAGGAGAAGGTAGAGCCATGGATTTAATACTAACAGGTAGAAGCATATCCGCCGAAGAGGCGTTACAATATGGCTTGGTGAGCAAGGTTATTCCTCCTGAAGAGTTGAAAAGAACAGCACAAGAATTAGCAGACCTACTTGCAAGCAAGCCACCCGTGGCTCTTCGTGAACTCATTTTATTGCAGAAAAAGCGAATAGCAGAACCGTCTCATGCGGCAGATTACGAAAAATCAGCCTTTGAGAAATGTGCCAAATCGTCAGATGCTCGAGAAGGTGTAGAAGCATTCTTAAATAAACGCACACCCCAGTTTAAGGGTGTATAAAACATTCTCTTCTACCCTTTTCAAATAAGATATAAAATCAAGTGATACCCTGCAAGATACATAGATAATAGATTGATATTTTTATACACATCTGATATAGGAATAGAATATTCCAAAAGTCCTGCCAAGATACATAGACAATAGATTGATATTGTTATACACCGAATTTTTTCACATATCCTTTTCTAATCATTAATCATTTACCATTAACCATTAATTTTTATACACTGAATTTTTTCACATATCCTTTTTTTTAAAAATGTAGGAGCGAAACATGTTTCACCCTAACAATGTAATAATTGCATATCAATTTTATAATGGGGATTTGCGATATTGATAGGGCATTAACGGGATATAGATTTTCCCGTCAGGATAGGAGGGCGATTGGTCAATCGCCCCTACAAGACATTTTATTATCAGGGGCACTGCCCGTGCAGACGGGATTAGAACGGGTAAAGCATAGTTTGGTTGTTAATATCCCATGTGTCCTATGTGTCCCCTATGTCCCATGTGTCCCATGTGTCCCATCCGTCCCATAAGTCCTATTTAGCTTAATCCGCGGATGGAAAACGGATTTTCTGTTCCTTTTCATTGGTGAGTATGGACAGGGTGTCAATTTTTAAAAAGGAAAATTGAATTGGACATTAAATGACTTCCAGGAAATCGCGGTTTGGTAAAGTAGAATAAGGTTGATGGGGTTCGGTTTGATACCAATAAGCCACAGAGGCTATATCGTCTTGGAGGGGCAAATATCGCCCGCCACTACGCCAACCTAATGCTTGTAGAGTAACGCGAAGGTCCTTGTCAAAACAGATGGGGTCCGTGATGTGCCAGCGATACATTCCAAACCTTTGCTGGGAACGGTAAGAGCCATCGGGCTTTATAACTTGGTGTAAGCCTGAATATGGCGTGCAAAAGGGGACATATTGTCCTCCACGGTCAAAATTATATGAGCCGCAGAAATAATCTTCTGTACCGGTTCCGCAGATGGTAGGCCAGGTATCGCCATCAATGTAAAATTTTACCTCTCCTTCTCCCCACCAGCCACAATTGTTGGACTGCCACGCCAGATAAGTGCCGACATATTTCCCTTTTCCGCAAACATTATCTAACAGTGTATAAACCTTTTTATAGGGGAGTGGATTTTCACGGTGCCAGTGTGCGTGCAGGTATAAAGTATTTTCTGAAACATCGGTAAGGCAATAATCAATTTGATAATACAGGACTACTTCCTCGAAGCCAATATTCTCCAGAGTTATTTTGCATCGTTTTCGAAATGGCATAGGGAAGTAGCCATTGAATGCACTGCCGGGATTGACACATATTGCCAGAGAATTTAAAGGTGCATATTCACACCAGCCCATCCCGAAAAAGTCGCCTAATGGTGTTTCAATACTTGGATTTTCTTCATTGTCCCAATAGAACCTTAATATCTGATGTCGCCAATTCCCTGTAGGGGTTAGCCAGATATGCTGAATGATTCCCGAATCCTGAATGTCTGCAAGGATTTCTGTTGTGCCTGCAGGTATTTTTATATAAGGGGATATTTTCCATCCCTGGCCTAAATCGCGTGCACAGGAGGAAGCGGGTCCTTCTGTTGCCATACCTCCTTTTCCTTTTTCTCCTGTGCGGTTTTCGGGGGTGATGGCTCGAGATTGTGCAAGGGATGGAGTAAATAAATGGTTCATCGGGATATTAATAAACATAAGGCATTCCTTCTCATTATTAGGAATAATTAATTTTAAAAATATCATATCAAAGCGATAGTTGATTTTCTATTTTTTGTCGGCATGAAGTCTTTTTTATTAGGTGTATTTGGCTTCGGGATGGAATGAGATAACCGCGGCGGTAGTGCAGGTAGGATGGAATTGTCCGGATTCCAGTAAAGAAACACCGATGGAAGCACCTCCGCCGAGGATGTTCAGGATGGTTTCGTTCATCAGGATATTTGTCATGCCGGGATAGCCGGGGGACCAACGCCTTCCATGTTCGTGTGGGATGTGGAGTAAATTTTGTAGATGTCGATGTATAAATTCCGCAGTATCTTCTGCAATGCGGTCTCCCAAACCTTGAAGGAATAAGTAAGATTCGCTGTCTCCCTGTTCTTTGAAATAGGCAAGTCCTTGTTCAATAGAAGGTCCTGCCGTGCTAACCTGTATTCCAATTACATCCCATTCATTATCATTCAAGGAACGGAAATACTGTGAGCCTGATACGAGGTCTTTTTCGCCGGCACCGATAACAGTTGTAAATTCAACTTTACCTAAAATCTCCTCTATATTTTCTGGATTATAAACATAAACCCAATTATCAACCGATTTCGCAGGGAATAGTCCGTATATCGCCTGAGGTTCTATCCATTTTTGTTTTTCTGTGAGCGATATCCATTTATCAAAAAGTTTTTCCAATTCTTCCATTGTATGTCCTGCTTTCTCCTGACTGGTTTTACCTCCGAATTTCCAATTCAGAGAGAATAGGGTTTGTTTATCAATATATTGCAGGAATTTGGATAGGGACATACGGAAGGTGCGATTGCGAAAACGGGGAGATTTTGGGTATTGGGGGAAAGGTGTTGAAATAATACGACGGGGCAAATCTCGCAATTTTTGTTCTTCTTCTTGAAGGCGTTTTGTTGCTTGAAGGTAGCGTTGTTTTAAGGCTTCTCTATTTTGTTGATATAGTTTTTCGCGTGTTTCCGATGATGTGGTTATCTGATTCATAATGTTTACGCCATCCATTGCGGTTCGGCAGTAGAAGACATCGGGTCGTATTTGGTTTATATCCTCCTGCCCCATCATTGCCACAAAGGCAGTATGTCGTGGCGTTACCGCAGCACCTCCCGTGAGAATAGGTATATCCAGCCCTTGTTCTTTGGTCATGCGTGCTACTGTTATCATGTGGTTCGCTGTTTGCACCAAAAGAGCCGACATACCTATTGCATTAGCCTTGTGTTTTTTTGCCTGGTCAATAAATTCCTGTAATGGCACCATAACTCCCAAATCAATGACTTTGTAGCCGTAATTTTCGAGCAAAGTTTTGGTTAGGTCTTTACCTATAGAATGCACATCTTGATACACCGTTCCTAAAACGATAGTGCCGCGCACGGTCTCTTCCGATTGTTCGCGCTTTTCTTGTTTTGCTTTATAACGCAGGTAGCCTTCAATAAAGCCCATGGCTTGTTTCATAACATCTGCCGAACGGAGAAGATGGGGTAAGGACACTTCCCCTTTACCGAACAAATCCCCTAATTCCTGCATAGCAGACATTAAGTAATCGCTGACAAAGTTTAAGGGTTCGTGTTTTTCCAATGCTTTTGCGACTTGGGGAACGATTAAGTCTTGATATTCATAAATAAATCCTTGAAATTCAACCTGTCCTTTTCCCCGTTCTTTGAATCCGTCCTTTATCTTTTCACAAATAGCTGTTTCCAGAGGCAATTCGTCATAGTTGTTTTTCTTAAAGGTTTCTTTTTGTTTTAACGATAAAGCCCGTTCTTCCAATATTGCAAAGCATTCCATATCTCGTTCAAAGATTATTTTCTTAGCAAGGCGATAATCTTCGGGGTCAAGATTTTCGACGAAAACATAGTGTTGTGGGTTCAATATGGCAGAATGGAGACCGCGTTTTCGTGCTTCGTCTAAAAAAACAGAGGTAAGGACTTTCCGCATGTGAGGTTTTTGTGCCAAGCCATTGGTTAGATTGCCTACACCAATAATAGTAAAAGCGTCGGGTAATTCTTTTCGAACCTGTTCAATTCCCTGTAAAGTTTCCAGGGCATAATTTTGTGTTTCGTTGGGTTCGGCACCAATAGGAAAGACATTTACATCAATAAACAAACGATGCGTCGGGACGCCATAATTCTTCGCTTTTTCAACGATTTGTTTTGCCAGGGTAATTTTTCGTTCAACTGTATCTGCAGGTCCTTTGGAGTCTGTGCAAAGAGCCACATAAAAGCAACCGAAATCTTTTGTAGGCGGTAAAAGAATGTCTAATTTGGTTTTTCCTGCTTCTACTTCTTCCAGAGATATGGAATTTAAAATAGGCACACCTGCATAATAACGAACAGCTTCGATTAAAGCATCTGGCTGAAATGAATCAATACACATGGCCCCTTTAATATCCGCACTAATCTGGTGAACCACTCGGGAGAGGGTTTTTACAGTGTTTACATGGTTGGAGTCCATGCAAACATCAATAATCTCACATCCTAAATCGTCAATCTGTTCGCGAGCCACTTCTTCCAAAGCATCCATATCTATCCCGTTGTCCGTTTCAACCGCTTCACGCACTTTTTTTGAGCCGCGGACATTTAGCCGTTCCCCTATACGAATGAGGGAACGCTCTGCATCTAAAGCCACAGCCTTCTGCACACCTGTAATGAAAATCTTATCCGATGGATTGCGAGTAGCAGGCTTTTTCCCTTTTAACCGTTCCACTAATTCTGCAATATGTTCCGGTCGTGTGCCACAGCAACCACCAACGATATTTAAGCCATATTCCAATGCGAGGGAACTTAAAATCTCTGCAAAAGGTTTTGGGGCAAATCGGAAAACGGTTTTTCCTGCTTCCGATTGAGGCAACCCTGCATTGGGTATTGTGCTTAAAGGAACATGAGCATAGCGGGACATTTTTTCCACAGCCGTTTGCATCAAGTCGGGACCAATAGAGCAATTAATACCAAAGACATCAATCCCTAATGCTTCAATACTAACAAGAGCAGAGTGAATATCCGTATTAAAGATTTGCATACGGGCAAAGGGGTCAACAGTAATCTGGGCAATCACAGGGACATGCTTGCCACATTCCCGCATAGCATCCCGTGCACCAAAAATACCTGCTTTCAGTTCGAGAATATCCTGTTGTGTTTCAAATAAAACAACATCCACCCCCCCATCTAACAAACCTTTTATCTGAATACGGAAATTTTCGCGTATTTCTTCAAAAGTAGACGGAGTTAGTCCTGCACGCGAAAAAGTTAATACACGATTGGATGGACCTACGGAACCTAAAATAAAAAGGGGTCTGTTATCGTATTTGTGGGAGTGCCGATATTCTTCCCGTGCTTCACATGCGATTTCAGCCCCACGACGGCTGAGATAATAACTCCATTCCTTATGGTTAATTTTCTGTAGCGTTATATTATAAGGATTAGACGGGAAGATTTTTGTATCTAATTCTGTAAAATCATACTCTGAAAGGCGCAAATGAGATGCCCCAAAGGTGTTGGTTTCCACAGCGCTACTACCTGCTTCGAAGTAGGCTCGATGGATGGATTTCATTGCTTCAGGTGCCGAAAAATTTATTAAATCCGTAAGCATTCGGTAGGGTTCGCCACCATAGTATTCAACACCTAAATTTAGGTCCTGAACCATCGTGCCTGTGGCACCATCAATAATTAAAATTTGTTCTTGGATATAGTCTAAAAATCGCATAGATATTTTTCCCGGGGACATAAAAAGGAAATTGGAGATTTAAATAATATCATATTAAGAGGTTATGATTGTCTATTCTGTTAGGCTGGTCAAGCCAAAGGCAAAGCCTCAAAATTTTCTGGTAACAGAACAAGATGAATTTCTTCATAGCCGAAACAGGAGGTATTAAAAACAATACCAGAACTGTCTGGTAAAAAAGACGCATGGGGATGCACTTTAATATTGTTTCCAATTTTACCAGATACAAGTAGCCGCCGTTCTTTTTTCTCCGGTAAAATCAGCCAGATGTTTCTATCGAAATCATCCCCTAATACCCATTTAAAATCATGGCTACCATGGGTATGCCATGCAGGATATTGGGCTAATAAATTCATACTACCTTTACTTCCCTTTTCTTTATCTGTTTCCGCCACGCCATGAGGCAATTTTTTATGGGCTTCGTCATAGGGCCAGATGGTAAATAAAGCTCGTTCTGTGCCCCACCATACTTCGTGGGTTATCCAGAGTTCATCAGGCTCTACAAAAAAAGGTTCTGCCTTGTGAGTTTTTTCAGACCAGCACCATGTCCGTTGAGGACTATCTCCTCCGGTTTCCCAGCAAAACATAACCAGGTCTGTATTCCAGAAATTCGGTTGAACATGTCCTATCTTAAACGGGACTTGTGTGCATTCTTCCCATTTACCCTCCGAAATACTCATTCGACGCAGGAGATTTTGTTCTCCCTCTTCTTTGTGTGTGGCGCAGTATAACCATTTCTCATCTGCAGAAATCCCAATTCCGCCTGTCATTGTGCCGAATTCATCGGGATATGTTCCTATTTCTGACTTGCTTCTATCTACCTCTTGTTTGAATATTTTGTTCTCTTTAAAGAAATAAACCCTTTCTGTTTCCCATGATAAAGAAAAGTTGCCCATACCTATTTCCAGCACGGGAGAAATCTTTTTTGTATCTCTTTCTAAACGATGTAATTGTGATTTGCCTTCGGAACGGTCTGAAAGGAAATAAAAATGTTCACAGGATTTTCCCCACATGGGATGAGTTTGATATATCGTTGTATTTTTAGAGGGACCCGTAACAATTTTATATATCTTTGCTCCGGTTTTTTCATCTTCATACATTTCAAATTCGTCCCAGACATTACGAGATTTTGTTGTAGTCGTCTGGCTTTGTGCATAAGCCATACTCGCAACAGGGAACCAAAGGGTAGAGGCAAGGAAACCACGGCGGGTAAATTGTATTTTGCTTGCTTTGGACATAAAGACTTCCTATCAATCGTAAATGGTGTATATATTGATTATGGAGTGAAATCTATAGAAGGGGTCAAGGAAAGTATCCAATTTTTTATTAATTTTATAGCATTTTCCACATCTGTCAACGAGACAATTTCTGCAGGTGTATGCATATAACGGTTGGGGATACCCACAAGTCCTGTGGCAACTCCTTTACGGCTTAATTGTATAGCATTTGCATCGGTTCCAGTAGCACGGGGCGCCGGCATAAGTTGATAGGGTATTTTCTGGTTTTGGGCTATTTTAATTAAGCCTTCAAGCACTTTTGGATTTATATTCGGTCCTTTATCAAGGATAGGACCTTTCCCTAATTTAATGTCGGCATATTTGGCTTTGTCAATTCCTGGGTGGTCTGTTGCCCAGCCGACATCAACCGCTATGGCGGTATGCGGTTCGCATGCAAAAGCACTTGTAACGGCTCCTCTCAAGCCGATTTCTTCTTGAACCGTAGTAACACAATAAACCGCCACTTTTAATTTATTTTTGGGCAAATTGCGTATGGCTTCAAGACAAACAAAAGCACCAATACGGTCATCTAACCCACGGGCAGAAATCGAGTTGTTTTTAAGTTCACGAATAGGAACATCTAAAGTAATCGGGTCTGCCACAGATACTATTTTTTCTGCCTCTTTTTTGCTGGTAACACCTATATCAACCCATAATTCATGTAGTTCGGGGGATTTTTCCCGTTCCTTTTCCGGCGTTAGATGAATAGGTTTCCTGCCAATAACACCGTATACAGCACCTTTTGCTGAGTGTATTGCTACCCTTTGCCCGGGGAGAACAGCAATATCAACACCGCCAATGGCTACTACACGAATGAAACCGTTATCATCAATAGAATTGACCATCAGCCCGATTTCATCTACATGTCCACAGAGCATAACACGCAGAGGAGCATTTTTGTTGATTACATAGAATTGGTTTCCGTGGACATCTTTATAGATTTCATCCGCGTAGCCTGTCATATATTCTTTGCACTTCTCCTGAATTTTAACTTCAAAACCTGAAGGGCTTGGAGTAGTGAGTAAATCATAGAGGAAAGATTTTGATGAAGGAGATAACATGGCGGTAATCCTTTTCTGTTTTTTATAAATTAACATATAGAAGATAGATAGGACAAATGAAAGAGGTGGAAGCGATTAAGGTTATTGTCTTCAACCTGGATTAATTGTTGACAAATATACAAAATAAACAAAATACACTTACCCCTCTTTAATCTCAAACTACCTGCAGACTTTTAATGTTTTATATCTAACAATCTGTTTTTTTAATCACCTCTAATCTAATTATACCTGTTATTTCCAAATTTTGCTTAAAAAATTTATACTTTTTAAGTGCAAATAAACCCTTATATTTCATAGATATATACAAATAGACGGATTTTTTGTTACAAAAATTTAAAAAATTTTAAAATTTTACTTGACAAAACTGGTTAATTCATGTTAAATTTGAATTTGCGTCAAAATTGAATATTATAGATTTGAGATTGAGGATATATATAAATCAAGGAAAAGGACTATCTTTTCTATAAGGAGCCGCAACGCGTGAAATCATGGACAATCATCAGGCTTCCGAAAAAGGAAGGTGAGAAAATCCATATAAGGTTATCACCGAGCGTATTTGGTTTTATTTTACTTCTGATAGCGGTGCTTACCTTCTTTACTTCCTTTTTATATACACGCCAGCATATTATTTCGACACATCTGTCGGAATTGAAGCAAATTAATCGCAATCTGGAATATGCCACAGGTAATGGGAATACGAGCCCGACAGTTGCAAATGGCGTTTCAGAGGAAGAATTGCGTCGTATAGAAAATCAACTTCGTTCCGAGTATGAATCAACAATCGCCGTGATTACATCGCAGTTGAATGAATTGCTGGAAATAGAGACAAAAGCACGTCAGGCAACGGGTTTAACACCTAAATACAAGACGCCGGCGGTGGATACGACAAGCCGTAAAGAAGGAGGAAAAGGAGGTCCTGTGGGAAAGCCTATGAATATGGAATTTCAGGCAAGTCGAAATTCTATAAGTGTTCCCACTCTTTTACGCAGTTCCAATCGGCTTTCAGCAGATTTGATATTGCAGGAGATTGCCTTACGTAAAATAGGGTTGCAGGATTTGCTTAAAGGTGTGGAGGCACAGAATGTTAAGATTGAACGGACGCCGAATAGTTGGCCTATTGCGAAGCGGATGGGTAAGTTAATGTCGTATTTCGGGTATCGTAGAGACCCGTTTACCAATAGAATAAAACATCATGACGGTCTTGATATTGCAGTGCCCTATGGCACACAGGTTATATCCGCGGGTAAAGGGACGGTAAGTTTTGCGGGGCGTGAAGGAGACTATGGAAATATGGTTATCATTGACCATGGTGATGGTATACAAACGGCGTATGCTCACCTATCCCAGATAAATGTTACCGTAGGTCAAAAAGTTGAGAAAGGACAGGTTATCGGTGCGGTAGGGAGCACAGGTAGAAGTACAGGTCCTCATTTACATTTTGAAGTCCGAATTGGAAAGCAAGCTGTAAATCCGTTAAAATACTTAAGTAGATAATAATTGTTTGTTTTTAGTAAATCAGTCTTTCAAAAAATCGAGCTAATTAACGAGTAGGAAAGTGTTATGTTAGATGTAAGAAAGAAAGGTCCCGGTGAAATGGATGTAAAAAGTATAATTGGTTCTGGAACAGTAGTAAATGGTGATATAACATCGGAAAGCTCTCTCCGAATTGAAGGAGAGGTGATTGGAAAAATCACCAGTAAAGATACTGTTGTAATTCATGATAACGGTAAGGTAAAAGCAGAAATTCGGGCACAACAGGTTATCGTAAGTGGTGAGGTTCAGGGAAATATCTTTGCAACGGAACGATTGGAAATTACCGCTTCGGGTAGAGTTATTGGTGATATTACCGCTCCTCGTGTTAGTATTGCGGAGGGAGTTGTTTTTGAAGGAAAATGCACGATGAAACCTCCTTCAAATCCGGTTCCTCAGCAAAAATAAAAAAATATATTCGGGTCTGACACATTAGGAAATTCCACACCTTAAACAATATCATTTTTTTCTTTTATTTTTTTCAGTTTCCGCCAGAGTGTATTTCTTCCAATACCTAATCTACGGGCTGCTTCTGAACGGTTAAAGTGACATTCTGCTAAAGTTTTTAGTAGGGTCTCTGTTTCTATTTCTTTTAAGGATACTATTTTTTTCTCAACTGTATTTTTACCTGCCTCCCATAAACCCAATGCTCGTTCAACCATCATAGGAGCTTCATCGGGTTGAAAAGGCACAAAAATATATCCATATACTCCCTGTCTCATCAGTTCTACAGCCTGAGGAATTTGTTGAGCCGATGCCAAAATGAGGGTAGGTTGATTTTTCGCATATTTTAATGCGAAAGAATAATCATCGGTAATCAATACATCGGCAAAATCGTTTACAATAGCATATCCATGGGCTTCAAGAAGTGTTTTCAGTGTAAACTCATTTATAGGTTGCTGGATATGTAATTTTATACGAGCCATGTAAAACAATCCTTTTACTTTTATTCCTTTTATAAATAGTATAATACATTTCCAAAAGAATTTATATAGAAGGGAACTATCGGAAAATTTATGCCGCAATCTTTTTATGAAAATAAAGCGAAACACTTACTATGGGTAGAAGCCACTCGTGAAGTGTTCTATATGTCCTGGCCTATTGTATTGGGTTCCCTTTCCTATACCGTTATGGAATTTTGTGATAAGTGGATGGTCGCTCAATTAGGAACGGTGCCTTTGGCGGCGGTCGGTTCTGCGGGAATATGGTCATACACGATGAGCACATTATTATTAGGTATTGTGGGTTGCACGGGGACATTTGTAGCACAGTCGTATGGTAAGGAAATATGGAAGGATTGTTCGCGATATACATGGCAGGGGATTTATCTGGCGTTTTTTTCTATCTTGCTTGCGGGAATATTGTTTCTTTTTTCAGAGATGTTGTTTTCATGGATGAAACACAGTCCCGAAGTTACCCAACAGGAAATAACCTACTTCCGTATTCGGTTGTTGGGCTATTTCCCGATGGCTATGGGTTCCGCTTTAGCCTCCTTTTTTCCCTCTATCAGCAAACCACGAGTGCCTATGTATTCAGCCATTGTAGGGAATGTCTTAAATCTGATATTAAACTATCTTTTAATTTTCGGGAAGTTTGGTTTTCCACGGATGGAGATAGCCGGAGCCAGTTATGCCACTGTAATTTCACAATGGACGCAAACATTAATTCTATTTTTCCTGTTTCTGATGCCCGGGCTACATCAGAAATTTGGAACACGAACTTACTACTATTTTGATTTTCAACGGATGAAAGAATTAATAAGAATTGGGATACCTGCGGGATTATCCATGTTTTTAGATATTTGCAACTGGAGCATATTTACCAGTTTTATTGTAGGTAGGTTTGGGGATGTTTCTCTTGCGTCGCATAATGTAGCCATCAGTTTTATGCATTTGTGTTTTATGCCTGCGGTTGCGGTGAGTATTGGCATTTCTGCGATTGTTGGACAGTGGTTAGGTCGGCGGGAAGTGCAAATAGCCAAACAAAGGGTTTATGTAGCCCTTGCTTTATGTATGGGATATATGGTAAGCATGGGTTTTGTTCTTGCTGTATTTGGAGGGAAACTTATTTACCATATATTCAGCCAAGACCCGGAGGTCGTTCATTTTGGGCATCGGTTATTAATTTTAGCTGCTTTATTTCAAGCGTTTGATGCCATTAATATTATTTGTTTAGGTGCTTTGCGGGGTGCTGGAGATACCCGCTGGGTAATGTGGGCGATGGTTATCAATGCTTATTGCCTTTTCCTGCCTCTGGCAATTATTATGGGCTTCGTTTTAGGTTGGGGTGCTTTTGGTTCCTGGATTGCTGCTACAATTTATATTGCGGTTTTAAGTATGACCCTTATCTATCGCTTTCTTTCTGAAAAGTGGACACAAATCATTATCTTTTCGGAAGAAGTCCCAACTCAATGAAACTGAACAAAGGTAACGCTGTCGAATAAAACGGATATTTAGATTTATTTTTTTACACCAGATATTTTGGTTCTTAAAAAGGGGGTTAAATGTGGTATTATGAAATTTAATGAGAGTATGAAGTGTTCAAAAAATATAAACCGTTATTAGAAGGAGCAAAATATGAGTTACAAAATGATGTTGCCCATGATGTTTGCCATGATTATCCTCGTATCTTTGATGATGATAAACATTAGAGCAGATGAAACCCGTGCTGCGGAGAAAGGTGAATGGATTTCTTTGTTTGATGGGAAATCATTGCAAGGTTGGGTTCAGTTTCTTCCGGACCCAAATGCAGACCCTGCGAAAACATGGATGGTAAAAGATGGGGTTATTCATTGCACTGGAAATCCCGCAGGTTATATTCGCACAGATAAAAAATTTGGAAATTATCAATTGCAATTAGAATGGCGTTGGGCAGGTTCTCCGGGCAATAGCGGTGTTTTGCTTCATGTTCAGGATAAAGACGAAGTGTGGCCAAAATCTATCGAGGCTCAACTCATGCATGAAAATGCAGGAGATTTTTGGGTGATTGGTGGGACCGATTTTGAGGAACATAAGAAAAATGCAAGCAAAGAAGATGACCGTCGTGTGCCGAAGCGGGCGGACTGTAGTGAAAAGAAACCCGGTGAATGGAACCAATACGATATCTGGTGTGAAGGGGATACCATTCGCGTATTTGTAAATGGTGTTCTGCAAAATGAAGCACATAAATGCACCGTAACAGAAGGTTATATTGGATTACAAAGTGAAGGAGCACCTATTGAATTTCGTAATATTAAATTAAGAAAGTTAGAACCCAAAAAGTAATTACACAGAACGAGTTTCTATCCATTTCTGTTTTCTCTGCGATTGAAAAAGGAAAATTACAACTTATTTTTAATAAAGAAGTTATGCAAATTAAAGCAGCAGGAAATAAATTTTTATTAAAAAAAGAGAAACGAAATGAGTATTCGATGTAATATACTTAATAGAAATAAAATTTAATAGCAACATATTGGAGTAAAACATAATGAAAGTATTCTTCTTTTTATATCGAATATCCACCTTCCTGTTATTGCTATGTGTTATGACATTTTTAACAGGATGCCCCAAACCCGATTTGCAGGTATCTGCACTATCACATCATTTCGGCGGAGATATGTATACAGGCATTGTAGAAACAGACTGGGAATTTCAAATATGGAACGCCGGTGATAAGAATTCTATCTTGTACTATAAAGTAGAACCTATAAAAAATTGGATTCTTGTAAATCCGACCTCCGGGAAAATTGCTGCAAATGATGAACCCGTAAAGGTATCCGTTCATATCAACCGTGATAGCACTCAAAAGTCAGTGCCTTCTTTTGCCACAGGGTATATCAAAGTTTCAGGCGGAGGGAAGGAAAAAGTAATTACAGTAACGACTGTCCCTAACTTCTATACAGAAGTTTTTGGCGGTCTTTATAATCGACCTTTTGATTTGTCCAATACGACTTTGGTTTTTATTCCAGATGAAGGACTACACTTCTATAAACAAGGTATCAAGAAGAATGTTCAACAATTTCCCCAGCAACCTCCTAATATGGGAAACTATGCTCTTTTTGCAGTACAAGACCCGTTCAAAATATCTTTCTCAATAGCACCCATTCCTTTTTATGGAGTTAAATACACAGATATTTATGTTTCCAGTAAAGGATATATATCCTTTGGTGCAAAAGGGTTGGAACCTATTACAGTGGGCAAACATTTTGCATATCCGCAAATCTCTCTTTTACCAATAGATGCATTGCTTGCAGAGGAAGGTAGTGGTGTTATTTATAGCTTGCTTCCTCAAAAAATAGTTATTTCATGGATAAATATTCCTCTTGCACAAAGTCCAACCATTGGAGAAGATGGTAAACCATTTAAAAATAATATTCAGGTTGAACTGTTCTTTGATGGAAAAATACAGATAACCTATCTTAGTATTGACCCGAAACAATTTAATGCCGTTGTTGGTTTATCCTGTGGTGGCGGAGATGGAACAAGCCCACCCGTTCAGGATTTTGTTATCAGTGATTTATCCAGTGCTCCGGAAATATAATCTTGTTTAGAATAAAAATGCTCCTGACTTATCTATTAGGAGCATTTTATTTTCGATTATCTCTTGTGCTTGTATAAATTGGAAAAATCTTCTATTGAACCGTTTCGGATTCCATAATTGAGCGAGATACCGCTTTAATTAATCTTCTACGACGGCGTTCCGAGGGCTTCTCATAATGGCGAAGTTCGCGAAGTCTTTGCATAATACCATCTTTATTGCACTTTTTCTTGAAACGCCGCATAGCCTTATCGAAAGACTCTTCCGGCTTAATTCGAACCTTTGTCAAAGAAATCAACCTCCTTTCAATATAAATTTGTAAGTTGAAAAGGATTTTAATTATATAACAAATAGGGACAATGTTTCAAGAGATGTTCCATTTTAAATTTTTCTATTATTTGTGTTAGAATATTATTGCAATTCAGCGGAGATGGGGTTCTCCTCAAACTGCCGAGCGTGGCTGATGACTCCTACCTAAAACATCCTCGGTATAACTATTTCTACGAAAGGAACATGACATGGAACAACTGTATTTATCTGCATCCATCTGGTTATCTCTTGCCCTCATCTCTGTAATAATTGCCTACTATTTGAGGGTTTCTATTGCTTTGATAGAAATTTGTGTGGGTGTTGTTGCCGGGTATGTAACCAGCAATTTCTTACACACCGATTTGCTCAATAACGGTGAAGAATGGCTGAAATTTCTTGCAGGTAGTGGAGCCATTTTTCTTACCTTTCTGGCAGGTGCTGAATTAGAACCTACGGTGATTAAAAATAAATGGAAGGAAGTCCTTCTTATAGGGTTAATTGGATTTTTTTCTCCTTTCATCGGTTGTTCGTTAATTACTTATTTCTTATTAGGATGGACTCCGCAAGCCAGTTTGCTATGTGGTGTAGCCCTATCCACTACTTCAATGGCTGTGGTCTATGCGGTAATGATTGATACAGGGTTAAATATTACAGAATTCGGGAAGGGCATATTAGGTTCTTGCTTTATCAATGATATTGGGACCGTTCTGGCTTTAGGAATTATCTTTGCACCGTTTACCTACAAGACCTTTATTTTTATTACTATAACGGTTATCTATCTTGCACTTTTCCCATTTATAACGAACTATTTAACGAATGTATATGGAAACCGAACGGCAGCCATTCGAACCAAATGGATTTCATTTACATTATTTGGATTAGGAGCATTGGCGTTATGGTCGGGCAATGAAGCTGTATTACCTGCTTATATAGCAGGTATGGTGCTTGCAGAATTTAGTCAAAGGAATCCAGTTTGGTTGCGGAGATTACGAACCTTAACTGTAGGGTTTCTAACCCCATTTTATTTCTTAAGAGCCGGGACACTTGTATCCATTCCTGCATTAATTTCTGCTCCTCTTCTTATCATTGCCTTATTAGTAGCAAAGGTAATTTCCAAAATATTAGGGCTATATCCTTTCATTTCTCAATTCCGGCGAGAAAAGAATGAACGATGGTATTACACCTTGATGATGTCCACTGGACTTACCTTCGGAACTATATCGGCTCTATTCGGGTATACTCATAAGATTATTAATACAGAACAATATTCTTATATCGTGATTACGGTTATTGGAAGTGCTGTAATTCCAACGATGATTGCGTCTTATTTCTTTACCCCCAAACATCTTTTAACCCGAAAACCTCATCCCACAGAGGCTACACATGAATTATCAGAAGAGTAATATCTTTAAATAACAAAAATAAATTGAATATTCCCTTTAACTTATGCGATAATATAATCCCCGACAGATAAAGAGAGCGGTAAGGGGGAATAATCAGAGAAAAATTCCGTTATAAAGACGGATAATTATATATTTGAAGGATATAAAAAATATATTATCAACAAGTATTCGTTTAATTAAAACTAAACAATTAACTTTTAACAAGAAAGGGTTCAGTTATGGCAATCAAGGTTGGTATTAATGGTTTTGGTCGTATCGGTCGCACGGTATTCAAACTGTTGGTAAAGAATGCAGATTTTGAGGTCGTTGGTATAAACGATATTACCGATGCGAAGACATTGGCTCATTTGCTTAAATACGACAGCACATTTGGTGTTTTCAACGCAGAAGTAAAGGCAACGGAAAATTCCATTATTGTTAATGGGAAAGAGTACAAAGTAACCGCAATAAAAGACCCGTCCCAACTTCCCTGGCGAGATTTAGGTGCAACCGTTGTTGTTGAATCCACAGGGATTTTTACAAAGAAAGACGATTGCTTAAAGCATGTTTCTGCAGGGGCTAAAAAAGTTTTATTAACCGTTCCTCCGAAAGATGAAGTTGATGCGATTATTGTTATGGGTGTTAATGATGAGACATTAAAACCTACGGATGTAGTTGTTTCTAACGCCAGTTGCACAACGAATTGCCTTGCCCCTGTGGCTAAGGTTCTTCACAAGAATTTTGGGATTGTTCGTGGATTTATGACCACGGTTCATGCGTATACGAATGACCAGCGCGTGCTTGACATGCCTCATAAAGACCTTCGTCGTGCCCGTGCTGCTGCCAATGCGATTATCCCTACAACAACAGGTGCCGCAAGAGCCGTTGGTAAAGTATTACCTGAATTGAAAGGCAAGTTAGATGGCTTTGCCATGCGTGTTCCGGTGATTGACGGTTCCGTCGTTGACCTTGTTGCGGAATTGGAAAAGAAAGTGACCAAAGAAGATATTAACAGGGCTATCAAAGAAGCTGCCGAAACCTATCTTAAAGGTATCCTTGCTTACACCGAAGACCCGATAGTCTCCTGCGATGTTATCGGCAATCCTAATTCCAGTATTTTTGATGCACAAAGCACTATGGTAATGGGTGATAACTTTGTGAAAGTAGTATCCTGGTATGACAATGAATTTGGTTATTCCAATCGCTGTGTTGATTTGCTTAAACTGATGGCAAAATAACCTATTGGAATGCATAGAAATACATATAACAACACACCTTATTGAAAGGATGTGGATATGAATAAATTAACATTGAAAGATATTGATGTTCGTGGGAAGCGTGTCCTTATGCGGGTAGATTTTAATGTTCCTCAAAATGAGGACGGTTCCGTCCGTGATGATACCCGTATTCGTGCCGCTTTGCCCAGCATTCAGTATGTTCGCGAAAACGGCGGAAAATTAATTCTAATGTCTCATTTAGGAAGACCGAAGGATTATATTAAAGCGGGTGATACCGAAGGATTAAAAAAATTGAAGATGGACCCCGTTGCAGACCGTTTACGCGAGTTGATAGGCGGTAATGTAAAGAAGGTAGACCAGGTAGTCGGTCCTGAGGTGGAAAAAGCAGTAGCAGAAATGCAACCCGGTGATATTTTATTACTTGAAAATACACGGTTTGAAAAAGGTGAAGAAAAGAATGACCCAGAACTTTCTCAGCAATTGGCAAAGTTAGGGGATGTATATGTCAGTGATGCCTTTGGAACCGTTCACCGTGCCCATGCCTCTACGGAGGGAGTTACCAAGTTTATGCCTGTAAGTGTAGCAGGTTTTTTGGTAGCCAAAGAGATTGAATACTTTGAAAAGGTATTGAAAAATCCGGAGCGTCCTCTGGTGGCTATATTGGGTGGCAAGAAAGTAAATGACAAAATTAAGGTTATTGAAAACTTGCTAAATCTGGTGGATGTTCTGATTATTGGTGGCGGTATGTCTTATACCTTCTTAAAAGCCATGGGTTATGAAATTGGCGATTCACTTCTGGATAAGGAAGGAATTGAATTTGCCAAAAATGCTATGGAAAAGGCGAAAGAACGCAATATCCCGTTATTACTACCGGTAGATATTGTAGTTGCTAACCGTTTTGCTGTAGATGCCGATACGAAGGTTGTTCCTGCGGATGGTATAGAACCCGGCTGGATGGGGATGGACATCGGACCGAAGACGATAGAAAAATTCTGTGATGAAATTCGCAAAGCAAAGATGGTGGTATGGAACGGACCTGTAGGCGTATTTGAGATGGAACCTTTTGCGAAAGGTTCGCGTGCTCTTGCAGAATGTCTTGCCCATAGCGGTGCTATTAGTGTTATTGGTGGTGGTGATACCGCAGCCGCCATTGAAGCATTTGGTTTGACGGATAAGATGTCCCATGTGTCCACGGGTGGTGGTGCATCCCTTGAAATGTTAGAAGGGAAACAACTACCCGGTGTAGTCGCTCTTACAGATAAAGATGCAGTTTTCGGATGTGGTTGTGGTTGCACTTGCTGTTAATCCGCTTTTTGAGATATAGCAACAATTAAGTTTATAATATAAATGTAATTTTAACTACCCAACACCTGGAGAGGGGATATGTGAACCTCTCTCTAAGGTTGGGCGAATGAAAGGAAAAAAATATGGCATTAACAAAGGAGAGAAAACAAGAACTTATTCAGGAATTTGCACGAACCAGTGATGATACCGGTTCTCCCGAAGTGCAGGTGGCCATTCTCACAGAGAGAATTCGCGAACTTACAGAGCATTTGAAGAAACATAAAAAAGATTTTGCAAGCCGTCGCGGTTTACTTCAAATGGTAGGGAAAAGGCGTTCGTTATTAGCATATCTCCGTAAGAGTGACTTTGAACGCTATCAGGTTCTCATTGATAAACTTAATCTTAGAAAATAACAATCATTATTCACGCCTAAATGTAAAGAAAATTAAATATGGTAGAAAGAATTTCAGTAACAATCGGCACCAAAGAAGTTTCATTTGAAACGGGGAAAATAGCAAAGCAGGCACACGGGGCTGTAATATGTCAGTGTGGAGATACTATGGTGCTATCCACTGCTTGTGTTGACCTGAACAATAAATTGGAAGTGGACTTTTTCCCGCTGACCGTTGATTATCGCGAAAAATTTTATTCAGTAGGTCAAATACCCGGTAACTTTTTCCGTCGGGAATCCAAACCTTCAGAACGCGAGGTGCTTGTATCACGATTAACCGACCGTCCTTTAAGACCTTTATTCCCAAAATCCTTTAAGAACGAGGTTCAGGTCTGTCAAACAGTCCTGTCCGCAGACAATATCCATGACCCAGATGTGTTATCTATTAATGCCGCTTCCGCAGCACTTCATATTTCGCCTATCCCATTTTTAGAGCCTATTGGTGCTGTTCGTATCGGTTATATTGATGGAAATTTCGTTGTAAATCCCACCATTGCAGAAATAAAAGACAGTCGGATAGACCTTGTTGTGGCAGGTACAGAAAGTGCCATTTGCATGGTGGAAGGTATGGCAAAGGAAGTATCTGAGCAGGTAATGCTTGAAGCCCTCGAGTATGGACATGTCTGGATAAAAAAATTGGTTTCCGCTATTGAAGAATTGCGAAGCAAATGTGGGAAGGAAAAAATACAGATTGAAGAACCTGTAAAGAATGAAGCCTTAGAACAAGATATTCAGCAATGGCTTTCAGGTAAAATGGAAGCCGTTTTGTTCCAGACGGAGAAACAGGCACGCAGAGATGGGATTAGTAAACTTCAAGAAGAATTGCTTGCCTATATAAAAGAAAAATACGGTGAAGAACAATATCCCGCATTGGAAATACAGGCAAAAGAAATCTATGAAGAAATAGTGCGTAATACCCTGCGGGGACGGGTCATTAAAGAAAATCTCCGTGTAGATGGTCGTAAGTTAGACGAAATTCGTCCTATCAGTATAGAAGTAGGTATTCTGCCGCGTGCTCACGGTTCTGCCCTGTTTACAAGAGGTGAAACGCAGGCTTTAGTTACCACAACTTTAGGTACCAGTCAGGATGAACAGCGATTGGACGAATTAACCGGTGATTCGATGAGCCGTTTCTTCTTGCACTATAACTTCCCGCCATGGTCCGTAGGAGAAGTGGGAAGATTAGGTGCCCCGGGCAGACGTGAAGTTGGACATGGAAAATTGGCAGAACGGGCTCTTACCGGCGTTCTTCCTTTTGACCCCAACGATTCCACTGTCGTGTCAGACCCGGACACATGTTTTCCTTATGTCGTTCGGGTAGTTTCGGATATAACGGAAAGTAACGGTTCCAGTTCCATGGCATCTGTTTGTGGTGGTTCGTTAAGTTTAATGGATGCAGGTGTTCCTATCAAGTCCCATGTAGCAGGAATTGCCATGGGCTTAATCAAAGAAGGAGAAGAATTCCGTGTCCTGACCGATATTTTAGGGGATGAGGACCATCTCGGAGATATGGACTTTAAAGTCTGTGGCACGCGTAACGGAATTACGGCTTTTCAGATGGATACAAAGATTAAAGGTGTTCCTCGCTCTGTTATGGAACAAGCCCTCGAACAGGCTCGACAGGGGCGATTGTTTATATTAGATAAAATGGAGAAAGTCTTGCCTCAACCACGTGCCGAAATTTCTCCTTATGCCCCACGAATATATACTATTAAAATCGACCCGGATAAAATTCGTGAAGTTATTGGTCCCGGTGGAAAAGTTATTCGCGATATCCAGATGAAAACAGGGACAGAGATTACCATACAGAATGACGGAACAGTGATGATTGCTGCGGTGGACAAAGCGTGTGCAGACAAAGCAACCGATATGGTGTTAGGAATTACTGCAGAGGTTGAGGTCGGGAAAATCTATCATGGAAAAGTTACCCGCATTATGAATTTTGGTGCTTTTGTCAGCATTCTTGGAAATCGAGAAGGTCTTGTTCATGTATCCGAATTGGCTCCTCATCGTGTTCGTGAAGTTACCGATGAGGTGAATATAGGCGATGAGATAGATGTGAAAGTGATTGAAGTGGATAAATTCGGTCGTATCAATCTTTCCAAAGTTCAAGCGGATATGGAATTGGGTAAAATTCCTAATGTGCCCAGAAATAGGAACAACTATTCCGAACCGCATTATGAAAAAAGAGACCGAGGCGGAAGAAATTTTAATCGCAACGATTCCAATAGACATCGACGTTAATTTTAATAGGAATATCTTACCATCAATAAAATAGTTCGATGAGACATTTTAAACGGGCAAAGCGTTCGATAAACCTTTCTTTAGAAGAGAATATATGTACCTATACATTACCTAATGGTATTCGAGTATTTACAAAACAAATTCCATACTTATTTTCAGCTAATTTAGGGGTCTGGGTACCTGGAGGTTCAGCGTCCGAACCGGAAGGGAAAGAAGGACTGGCTCATTTCCTGGAACATCTTTTTTTCAAAGGCACAAAAACAAGAACAACGCGCGACATCATGGAGGCGATTGAATGTAAAGGAGGACAGATTAATGCCTTTACCACGCAAGAATATACCTGCTTCTATATTAAAACACTGACGGAATATGTGTCCCTTGCCATCGAAATCCTATCGGACATCTTGAAAAATTCGACCTTTAAGGAGATAGACAAAGAACGGAATGTTATCCTTGAAGAAATTTCTTTATTGGAAGACACACCCGAAGATATAATTTTAGACCTGTTCCATCAATTTGTATGGAGGAAGCATCCCCTTTCACGACCTATATTAGGAACGGCTCGTTCTGTCAAACATCTAACCCAAAACGATATCATCTCGTTTTACAAAAAAATTTACTCCGCACAAAATATAATAATTACTGCAGTTGGAAATTTTAATGAAGAAGAACTTCTGCATAACTTCCAGCATTGGTTTCACGACTTTCCGAAAAAGACGAGAAGAGAAAAAATGGACCCCAAGCCCATATTTCATGCGGGAATGAAACATCATTCGCGGGATATATCGCAGATGCATTTTTGTTTAGGTTATCCGGCTCCTTCGATGACGGATAAAGAACGGTTTATCTGTGAATTGGCGAGTAATATTCTGGGAGGTGGTTCTACATCGCGGCTCTTTTATCGCATTCGTGAACAGGAAGGGCTTGCCTACAATATCTTTTCTTTTCACGACCTATTCCGTTATGCGGGGACTTTCGGCGTGTATGCCGGTGTAGCACCCGAAAATTTCAGGGCTGTAGTTCATATTATTCTTGATGAAATAAAAAAACTCAAAGAGATACCTATTTCAGAGACAGAACTTGAATTATATCGTCAGGAACTTAAAGGGGAATTATTGATGGCGCATGAACATGCGGAAACACACATGACCCGTATCGGTAAAAGCATTATCTATCATAACCATATTCTCTCCATACAAGAAATCCTCTCAGCTCTTGACCAAATTACTCCCTCACAAATATGCCAGTTCTTCCGCAAATATTGCACTTCTACCAATATCGCTCTGGTGTCATTAGGTCCCGCCAAATACAAACTATCCCACAAAGATATTTGTTTTTAGAATTTGTAGAGATTTATAAAAAAACTATAAGACATAGGTAATAGTTAATCCTTGTGCTGTTTGACTTGAAAAATAATACTTTTTCCATATAAGAACCCCTTTTATGAATACATGAGACCTTTATTACAGATGTCCATATTATATGATAATATATAGGTATCATAAGAGAGAATAGTTGTATGTTTATAGTAGATATTATCAAATCGTTAAATAAGATGTTGGGACTATTTAATCCGCAGTTAGCCCCTCATCTGGCTCAGGTTACTTATTTAAGCAAGAGAATGGGCGAACACTTAGGTTTGTCTCCACAAGCCATGCAGGATTTGGTAATCGCCTCATCCATCCATGATATTGGCTTGCTTTCTTTATCTCAGAAAGAAAGTTTTTTACTTTTGGAAGAGAATTTTCCTGCAACACATTCATTAACAGTCTTTTTATTGTTTAATAAAATTCCCTTTTTCCATCAGGCATCTAAAATCGTTAAATATCATCATGTTAATTATGGAAAACAAAATGCCCGTTCCGTCTGTAGTAATCCCGATAACAATTCGGTTCCCTTAGAGAGTTTCATTATCAGATTAGCAGACCGATTGGCTGTTCACATAAATCCGACACAACCGATTCTTGAGCAGATAAAGGATGTTTATCAATACATTGAATCAAGCAAAGAAATTTATCATCCGGAAGTATTAGATGTCTTTCATTCTGTTATTAAAAAACAGGACTATTTATGGCTTGATTTGGTCTCTATTCCGCCAGATTTGATGTTAGAAAAAATTCTATTGGAAAGTGTGCTTCAATTACCTCAGGATAGCATATTTACAGAAATTGCGGAAGTGATTGGATATTTGATTGATTTCAAAAGTCAGTTTACGGCAAGTCATAGTTATTGTGTGGCGGAAATATCATCCTGGTTATTTCATTCAGGCAAATTTCCTGTGGAGGAGCCCTGTAATATTATTCGGGAGGCAGGTTTTCTTCACGATATAGGGAAATTAGCCATACCTATAGATATATTAGAGAAACCGGGAAGACTTAATTCCAAAGAATGGAACATTATGCGGGCTCATGTATATTACAGTCATACGGCTTTAGAGACGATGTATAAAGAATATCCATGTTTGAGATATACCCCCTATCATCATGAAAAATTAGATGGTTCGGGTTATCCTTTCGGTTTGAAGGGAAAAGATATTCCTATGATTGCCCGCATCATTGCTGTAGCCGATGTTTTCACTGCAATTACAGAGAACCGACCTTACCGTGGCGAATTGAGTGAAGGTGAAGTTGTAAAAATTATGAAGCCCATGGCAGATTCCAAGAAGTTAGATGAAGATATAGTGGATTATGTGCTGGCACATTTTAAGGAAGCGAAGAGACGGCGTGATGAATCGGAGTCTTTAGCCCAGCAGGCCTATAAGAGGTTTCGAGAAGATATTAAACGATTTTATGAAATCGAAACGAAGAATAAAAAATAAAGAGACCAATATTCTGTATTTAGCGTTTTGTTCACGATGAATGTTTTCGGGATGTTCTTTTCTATTCGGGGGTATAAATAACCGCTAATATGCGGGCGTTTTCTTCGTTGGCGGAACGAACCTCATGGGGAGTGGTGGAGTCATAGTAGATACTATCACCGGGGGCTAATATAAATATGTCCGAACCATACGATACCTGTATTTTCCCGTCAAGGACGAAAATAAATTCCTCCCCCTCATGCACTGAAAACATGCAGTCCTCAGAGACCGTAGGATGAATATCAATTAAAAAAGGTTCCATGTGCCTACCCGCTTTGTTATAGGCTAACGGATGAAATTCAAGTGTGCTGGTGTCTGAGGCAACTCGTATGCCAGAAAAGCGGACTATGGGACTTTTCTTATCTCCATTACGGGTAATTACGGGTTCTGCATGCGGTTTGTCATCTAACAAAGTACCTAAATGTACACCCAATCCGCGGGCTATCTGGAGAAGAGGGACTAATGAAGGTGAAAGATGTCCTTCTTCCAGCGCTTCAATGATTTCAGGTGTGCAATGACTTCTTTGGGCTAACTCTTCACGAGAAATCCCTTTGCCCTGCCGTAGTCGTGCTATATGTTGCCCCAAACTGCTTGAAAGTGCCATAATGAATTCTCCTGTTCAGTTAAAAAATCCAAAAAATATTTGTATTTATCATATCATAAGAAAGCGACTTATTAATACCCTTTGTTATTATGATAACTAAAAACAAAATTGAGACGACAAGATATATTTTTGAAAAGGTATATTCCCAATATCATCATAGACGATTTGCAATGAATGACCCAATACAATGGATTTATTCGTATCCCGATAAAGAGGATATGGAAATCGTGGGGCTTGTCTCTGCACTTTTGGCTTTTGGAAATGCAAAGTCATTTAATAGCAAAATAAAGAAAATTATTTCTTTATGGCGTTCTCCGTCAAAAGAATTATTAAATTGGTCTCGCAAAGATTTTCAAGGGGTTCTTGCAGGATTTCAACATAGATTTGTAAACGGCAAAACCGTGGCTAATTTTTTATATGGACTTCGTCGAATACTGGAAGAGTATGGAACAATAGGTTTTTGTATATTAAATCATTATGAAAAATCATCGGGAAATTTATGGAACACATTACAAAAATTTACAGACGAATTGCGTAGATTAGCAGATAGCCCTTTATATTTTTTAGTTCCCATGCCCAATAAGGGTGGGGCTTGTAAACGGTTCTGGCTTTACCTTCGCTGGATGGTGCGAAAGGATGAGATTGATGTGGGCTGCTGGAATTTTATCAAGCCGTATCAATTAATCATCCCTTTAGATACTCATATTTATCAATGGGCTGTTTCTCTCCGTCTTATATCGGTTCGTTCTCGGAATGCGAAGACGGCAATGGTATTAACAGAGATTTTTTGTAAAATATGTCCTGAAGACCCGTTGCGGTATGATTTTTCCCTTTGTCAGGCGGGTATGTTGGGAATGCGAGACAAAATCTTATATGATGAAAGGAAAGGTAAATAATAACTATTGAGGATATGTTTATGGAAGTAGGTATAACGAAAAAAGTTGCTGTATTAGGTTTGGGATATGTAGGACTTCCTCTTGCACTGGAATTTCATAGAAGTGGTCTGGAAGTATGGGGAATTGATACGGATAAAGAAAGGATTCATAAACTTAAATCGGGCTTATCCTATAATGATGATGTATCTGATGAAGTTATTCAACAAGCGATGAAAACAAACCGTTTCTTTGTAACGGATGAATATGAAATACTCAAAGAAATAGACGCTGTTTGTATTTGTGTCCCTACACCCTTGAATAAGATTCAGGAGCCGGATTTATCTTTTATCATACAGGCGGTTGATGCTATCGAATCTTATTTACATCAAGGGATGCTGATTGTTCTTGAGAGCACAACTTATCCCGGCACAATAGAAGAAGTGGTATTACCGCGTTTGTCCAAAGGTGGATTGTGTGTAGGAAAAGACTTCTTTCTTGCTTTCTCACCGGAACGCTATGACCCCGGGAATAAACAATTCCATATACGAAACACACCCAAAGTTATAGGAGGAATTACCCCTACATGTACCCAGAAAGCCCAAGAGCTCTATCAACATATCATTTCTGAAATTGTGCCTGTGTCGAATGCGAGAACGGCAGAAATGGTAAAGTTGTTGGAAAATACTTTCCGTGCAGTCAATATAGCACTGGTCAACGAAATGGCTATGATGTGTGATACTTTGGGTATAGATATATGGGAGGTGGTGGATTCTGCTCGAACCAAGCCGTTTGGTTTTATGCCTTTCTACCCGGGACCCGGCTTGGGTGGACATTGTATTCCTGTTGACCCTGTGTATCTATCCTGGAAAATGAAAACATTAAATTATACGGCACGGTTTATTGAATTAGCCCGAACAATAAATTCGTCCATGCCCAAATATGTAGTAGAGAAGATGGCAGATGCCTTAAACAAGCAGAAAAAAAGTATTCAGGGAAGTAAAATTTTAATTTTAGGGGTAACTTATAAGAAAGATATTTCAGACCTTCGAGAATCTCCTGCCTTGGATATTATTTCGCTACTTATTAAAAAAGGGGCGGAAACATATTTCTCTGACCCGTATGTAAGCCAGTTAGAAGTTGAGGAGAAAATATTGCAATCATACCCGATAAAAGAGGGCTTGTCTTTATTTGACCTTGTGGTTATAATTACGGACCACTCTGTTTATGACTATGAAGAAATTGTCAAACAGTCTCAATTCGTTTTAGATACACGAAACGCTACAAAGAATGTGGCTCCCTCCTTAAAACAAAAGGTTATAAAGCTATAGACTTACCGATAATATAATTTTATATGTCCAATGCAGGATGTCTGTATGGAATTATTTTTTTGAAAGATGTTTCGAGTAGAAAAAGTTAATCCTGAGAGGTATCAATATAGGGAGTTGGGAGGAGTGTCATGTAATCATTTAAAAATCCGCGGTCCATAAAACACTCGATAATTGTCTTTCCTAACGGATGTAAATCCGGGGTGATGTATTTCTTTAACTCGTTACGGAAAAAGTTATAAAGGATTTCAGCACCTTCATCATAGGCTTCTTCATCCACTTCTGGTTGATAATAAGTCTCAAATAAGAAGTTAGGCAAAATCTCCCCTTCAATTCTAACTGTTTTTAAGGTATGTCCCAATAACGGACATCGCGAATTAACCAATTGAGTGGGCTTAAAACGAGCAATTCCTCTCCGTGCGAGGTATTCTCGGGCTAACCATTGGGGTGCAAAACCAACTTTCCAGGCACCTATATGCTGGTTAGGGCAGAGGATATGATATACCCGCGGACTGGCTAAAATTTGGTCGAGTAATAGGTTTGCATGATGTACATACTTTCCAGTAGCAAAGGGCCAATAAGAGCCAACTCCTTCGGAGGTCATCCCTTCGGTATGGACGATAGAAGGGTTATCATGTCCTCGTGGAGCCACCAAACGCCATAGCCAACCTAATGCCGATGGTAAAAGGTGGAACATACCAATAATACCATAAGAAGGTTTCTCTTTGGTGCATGGAGGTGTTCGTACACCAAAACTGCGAATATCCACAGAAACGGGCTTGTTGATAACATTGGGCATAATACGGCGAGGGACAATTACGCGTGGATTGGGACAGGGTATGCCTGGTTCGTCTTCTGTGTGTTCCCATATCATAGCACGAGAATTGGGAACCGCATTAATATTCAGGAATAACAAAGGTTCTGGTGGTTGTGCTGTAAGTGCCTCAAAGGTAAGGTCCATCCCATACCTACCTATATGATTTACACGAATAAACCAACCTTTTTCCGCATCGGTTACAGTGATTTTTCCATCTCCACGCTGGAAGGAAGGATGACAAAGAGCCATATCATCACTTACAGGTCTCAAAGCACAAGCACGGGGTAATTCTAATAAAATTTGCTCATTAGTTTGGATATTTGTCCCTACCAAAATACGACCATCTTCCTCACGATGTATGGATTCGAGCATCTCACTTTTTCCACCACCACTGGCGCCTTCATGTAAAATGGTTACCACATTGTCATAAGGGGTAATTACCTGAACTGTGGAACTATGCGTTGTTATCCAACCTTCCTGCTCCCCTAAATGTAGCAGGTATCCATAAACCCCTTTCTTAGCACTGGGACCCGGATATAAATTGTAGGAAAAGATTTCGTAATATTCTTTTCCTCGGTGATGGACAACAACCTGTTTTTTGTTAAAATGCGTATGACGAAAAACAGGGGCAATATACATAATCAGTTTCGGGTCAAATTTAGTAGTCAACACATCCCACGAGACAATTCCTTGAAGCAGTGCTAAACCTAAAGCAAAGAAACCCGCATTAGCAGGAGCAATTGCGAAAGCCTGTTTCCCTAAAAAATCACCCCCTGCCATAAAACCAAACATAATTAATTCCTGAGTTTGGAGCCAGGCAAAGGTTTCCTCTGCAAGTTTTTCAAAAGGATAGCCAAACACATCCTCAAAATAGGGTTTATCTATGGGCTCTTTGTCTCCAATGAATGTGCAATCAGGGTCCCTTCTTCTCATATAGGGTTCTGTATAATTTACACAAACACCGTTCCTAACGCGATTAACGGTGGCTTCGTGATAATTACCTATTCCTGGAATATCATATTCAACTTTGAACTGGGCATCCGGTGCGGAAGAACCACAGGCTATTTCAATTAATTCATTAATAGATGTAGCAACAGAAACTTTCTTTGATTTTGACAAAATATTCTTTATTTGTTCTGGCATTTTTACATTTTTCCAGTTTCTTTCTATCTTTCGCATAGAAGAATCCCTTTTGTTGCTTTTCCATTACATGAATTAAAAATTAAATAAAGTAGTATATCAAAAATAATTAAACAAATTCGATTATTTCGAACAGATTTACTTAACAAAGTATTCGGACCAATTTTTTATAATCGGCAGGTCTTTTCCATCAGGTTCCAACAAATATAAGTCAAAAACAAATCTACCTGTACCCCCAGGACGGTCATCGAGGTAAATCGAGGTTTGATAATTATTGGAGGCGGAAGGTTGGTATAACACGAAAGGATGTAAGGGACGGGTATCCATATCCATGGGGATTACGATTACTTCCTTTTGAGGTAATGGAGAGAATAACTGTGCAGAGACAACTTCTGGTCCATCCCAGCGGAGATGTTCAATACGATATTCATTCCCTTGGATATGTAAAAGGTCCTGTCCATCAATCAGTATTTCAAAATGTCCCAACCTTTTCATTATTCCTTGATATTGTTTGAATATTTCCTTGTATTTTTCCTGCTGTTCCTGAATAATTTGGTCAATTTCTTTTTGGGAGGGAACTGCTTCTAACAATTTTTTTTCCGCTTGCAAATCCTTTACCGCCCGTTGAGCATGTTCTATTAAAACATTTACGCCGTCTAACTTATAATTAAATCCCGGTATATTTCGGAATGTCTCACGGGAATTGATTAGTTTTAACAGTGCATTTTGTAAAGAGTTCTTCTTTTCTACAGAGCTATTCTCCAGATAATCGAAGAAATTAAATGCTGTTTCCATATAGTCAAAATGGGTGTTTATGAGAGAAAGGGTCATGTTAAGTTGTAATTCTAATTTATTAGATAATTCTTCAGACTTAATCTTATTTTTTATGTTGTTAAATTTTTCAAGCATATTTTTTGCTTTCGACAATCCGAAATTTAATTGCGTTTTTGTAAACTCGCACCATGGAAGGCATTGCAGATATATATTTTTTAGGAACTGGATGTGTCCTTTCCCCAAATCAATCAATGGATATCCTTCTGCAACAAAGGTGCCAACACGCATGTGAGGGAAGGAATTAAATTGACCATAGGCAATCGGTTCGAGGAATAAGCCGTATTTATATGCATTTGCAGTGTCCATAAGAATATCTGCCATTGGTTCTGCTAATTCGGGACCTAAATTTATAGCACAATAGTCGTGAGCTACCTGTCTTATATCAACATTGGGTTCCCATGTAAGACGGTATAATGTATAAACATAAGCACTTCTTGTAGACCATTCATTAGCAGAGATACCTCCGAGATAAGATAAACCTGAAACATTGGTATTATCCGCAGATAAGAAATATTTCAACCCGTTTTGAAAATATTCACCGGAAAAAGTAGGGAACAGATGGGTATCAGACCCTTCATAATAGTTCATCGGTTCAAAAATTACTATAGTTCTGTGAGGGCTTAAATTAAAAGTGCGATTATAAGGTTGAAACCACCAACGGTCTGCACGCGTTACCTTTATTTTCACGAACAGATTATTGGTCGGTATTTCATCCGTAAACACCTTTTTAAAAACCTCTGGCTGACAATGGATTTCGTATTCCCTCAATCCCCAGTTCTTTTGAAAATAGGTTTTATTAAATTCACCGACGACAACCTCGTGAATATTTTTCAGTAGGAGCCTATATCGTTCCTCATAACTCATCGGGCAGTCGGGGCAATCGTGTAAAATATCAAAGGGATGGTAATTGTCCCAGAAGCCTGAAATATCGTCCAGACAAATTTCTATTCCATCTAAATCAGGTAGGGCTGTAAATAAAAGCCTATATTTTTCTTTTACCCGTTCCCAGAATTCTGAAAGACAGGGATTGAGAAGTTCAGGATTATTATCAAACAAGGAAGGATGATAGGTAAGTTCATTGCTAAATGCGAAGTAGTGCATACCCAACGAGTGAGCCAAATCCATAAGAGGTTTTATCTTTTTAATATGTTCTTGATTGTTTTTCTTTTCTGGTTCTGAATTCCAGGGAACTAAGTCCAATGTATTCATCCCAGACACCCAATTAAAACCATAGCGGAAAGAGGTCTTTATTTGTTGTTCTGTTGCTCCTCCGTGTAAATTTCTGCCCCATGAACCGGCAATACGCACAGGGAAAGCAGGTGCTCGTTGTGTATTTATCTCTGGAATGGTTCGATTTACCTGTAATCGGTCTAAAATCCAATAGAGACCATGTGCCGTTCCAATCTCTGACCCTCCAACCAATACGACTATTTTTGAATTATCGGATTGACATAATGTTTGAATAACAAATCCCTCTTCAGGTATATCTTCGGATAATTTATCTTTAAACTCCTTCGGAAGATTTTTTAACAACTCCTTTTCCGTTTTGTTTACAACAATCATTGTATTTTTCCCTTGCTGAATTTTGCCCTCGGACAAGATGGATAACGATATATTATATTTTTTACTTTCAGCAATCAGGTCCTCCAGAGCTATTGCAGTAGGCGTCTTATCTTTCAGTTGCTTTGAGATGTGAAAGTTCCATTCTTCCGCGTGCAGGATAGCGGTACATAATGGGGTAAAGCACACAAAGAAGATAGGAAGAGTTCTCATATCATTATCCTTATTTTTTGAAAAAAATGATTATTACATCCTTGTTCATTGTAGGATTAAAGGTTGATTTTTGAAAATCTCCGTAAACAGAGAGAACAGACAAGCCAACTTCATCGGCATAATTTACCAATTCCGATGAGGAGAGTTTTAATAATATATTGGATTCGTTTGATGTTTCATATTTCCCTTGAACTTGTGTAAAATAATTAATAGCAAGAAAAATCACATCCTTATCTGGTATGAGTGTTTTAATGACAGTAACTTTTTTGCCATTTATTTCTTTTTGCACATATTTTGTTTGCATTTCTTTCATATCGGAATGCTCATAATTAAGGATTTGCAGGATAAAAGTACCACGGGGAGATAATAGGTTTTTGATTTGGGCAAAGAAATCAGAAAGAAGATTTCGGTTAGGTAACAGGCATAGCGAATTGCCAAGACATAGGATAACATCCCAGTAACCGATAAGAGGTAATTTAACAATATCACCTACGATATAACGGATATTGGCTGACTGCTTTTGTCTTTTTGCATACCTTAACATATCTGGACTAACATCTACCCCGATAACAGATGCTTCTTGTTCTGCGAAAAATCGTGAATGAACACCCGAACCACAGGCAAGGTCTAATACTTGTGCAGGCTGTTTATATTGTTTCAATATCTCCAACAACAAGGGTCCTTCCCGTGATAATCGAGCCTTTTCATCAAACAACAGCGAGTAAAACTCTGCAATACTATTGAAACCCATGCAAAGGCACCTTTTAGATTTGTAAAAAATCATAAATAATTAATTTGAATATTCCTATACCTATTGTATCAAAAAAATCATGTAGAGATATAGGAAAAAAACAGTTCTTTTATAAATGACATTAGGACGGTATTTTGCTATTTATCTGTATCATTTTTAGGTAATGAAATTAAATTGTGTGTAGGTGGTAAGGAAGTTTGTCTTTTGATATTAACGGATTGTGCCTGTTCTATTTCCTGTCCTATTAATTGTGCAAGTTTTGCCATGGTTTGATAAAGGAATTGAACCTCTGACTTTAAGTTTTCAGCTGTTGATGAACTTTCCTCTGCAACGCCAGCATTTTGCTGTGTCCCTTTATCTATCTCTGTTATTGCTTTGGTGACCTGAGCAATTCCATTAGATGCCGATGCAGAGGTATTTGTTATTTCTTCCATTATATTTGAAGCCTCAATAACCCCTTCTACCATTTTTTTGAAATTTTCAGATGCATTATTTGTAATAGTGGAACCTTGCTTCACTTTATCCACAGTCTGTCCAATAAGCGATGCTGTTAAACGAGCGGCTTCTGCGGCTTTCATTGCTAAATGCCGAACCTCATCCGCTACTACTGCAAAACCTGCACCTGCTTCACCAGCTCTTGCTGCTTCAACAGCCGCATTTAAAGCCAAAAGGTTTGTTTGGAAAGCAATTTCATCAATTGTTTTTATCACCTTGGATGTCTCGAAACTGGCATTTTCAACTTCCTTCATGTATGTGCTCAAACTCTGGATAGACTCTTCAACTTTTTTAATCTCTACTAATTCTTTCTGGATTATTTGATTGGCTTTGGAAGAGCTATCAGCACTCTTCTTCCCGATGGAGGAAAGTTCCTCAAGCGTAGAAGTTATCTCTTCAATAGATGCAGCTTGTTCGGATGTAGATTCTGCAAGAATTTGATTTCCTCCTGTTAACTCCTGAACACCGGATAAAACAGATGAGGCAGATTCCCGAATACTATCTGTAATTTCAGATATATTTTTTGTTACTTTTCGGATAACATATAAAATTATTAGAGCAGAAATAAGAATGATACTTGTGCTTATTATAATGTTATTTCTCGTGTTTCCTGTGAGCTTTAAAACACTCTCTTTGCCCAACTGTACAGGAGCCGATTCAATTTTCGTTAAAATATCACGCCCTAAGAGGTTTAATGATGATATTTTTTCGTCCAGAGTTTCTAAATTTTTAATATATTTGACAGTAAGGTCATTCATTAATAATCCTGCTTTCTTGGCATTCACGGGGAGTTGGGCAAAATCGGTATTTTTCAACCTTTCTATATCCCTATCTACATTTTCAAACAAAACTTTGAAAAAATTTATAATTTCTTCTTTCGCGGTAGTATCGTAAGATAATCGTTCGAAAATATTTAGTAATTTATAATTGGTTGTTGTGTTTATTAAAGCCCCAACAATTACCAATTTTTCTAATGTGGTTACTTTGCCTTCTTCTGATGGGTCTACAAGTCTTTTTACCACTTCATTAATATAGGTATCCGACTGTAAAATATTTTCTTCAGCCTTTTTTCTAACATCAGCCTTTAACTGCAAGTTTTCAGACCGTATCTTTTCAATCTCTGTGCAAAGTTGCAATATATTTTCAATGTCTTTTTTGTATGGGAGAAAAATGTTATTTTTTAATATAAACTCCTTTTTATTCTCTATTTCTGAAATTGGAGTTCGATTAGATATAAAACTGTCAATTAATGTCCAAAACTCACTAAATTGGCGACTTGCATCTGCAGATGTATTTATATTTTGAGAAAGGGAGTTTCCTAAATTCCTACCGTAAACAAATAAAATACCCTGAATAATAATTAATAGTATGTATGTTAAAATTATCGCAAATAATAGTTTCCCTTGAAAACCTTTAAATAGCATAGATTTTTTCATTTTAGTTAGTCCTTATCATAATATGGATAAAAAATTGGAACACATATCATAGTCAATAATATAAGATTAAAACAAAATACTATGATTAGATTTCTTCCTCTAAAGTATTTTAATTTCATATCCTGGTGAAAATTAAATATTTCGGGTAAGTATTTTATGGCGGTGTTTTGAGAAGTTATCAAGGAGATATTGGATTTTAGTAGAATATCTCAAAATAAATTTGGGTAGAGGAGGTTGTTATGCAAGTAGAAGTTATTTCCCATTGCAATGAGATTAATCGGTGCAATCAACGAGGAGGGCGAATGTTCTCTATTTTTGATTTGTTAGAACGGGAAACGCTGGATATAGAATTAGCCAGTTTTGCCCTTTATTGGATTAGTCAGGGTGCTTCATTCCTTGTGGGAGCCAATCCCGGGGGAGCAGGGAAAACCACGGTAATGGGTGCTTTACTGAACTTTGTTCCATTCAATGTGCCCCTTGTTGCTGCTACAGAGCAGGAAATATTTCAGGGAATAAAACAAGGACAAAATAAGAAGAAAAAGTGTTATATATGTCATGAGATTGGGGAGGGACATTGGTTTGCCTATCTCTGGGGTTCCGCATTACGAAATTATTTTTCACTATTAGATTATGGGCATATTCTTGCTACCAACCTTCATGCCGATGATATAGAAGAGGCATACGACCAGATATGTATTGAAAATCGTGTCTCGGAAAGATATTTCCGCCGGATTAATTTGATGTTTTATATCCGTATTTTATCTGGATACCGAAGGAGGATAGAAAAGGTATATTTTTCACGAGGAAATATAGCCCACGAGTTGGTTTATGAGGCTAACAAACGGGTGAATTTGATTAGTAATTACATAGAAAATCAAATATATTTTAAGAAATGTCAGGATTTCTTAATCTCACATCTCGGGAAACTACATACTATTGAGGAAACACGGCAAGCGTTGCTAACATTTTTACCCGTAGAAATAACCTGATTTTCTTAATCCAATTCAATGTGTTTTTATTTCAGGTATTCTATAAGCTGGGAAGGTGAAATAGGGATTTCTTTTACACATCGGAAACCAATAAAGGGTGAACGCATTTCCGAATCTGCACTTCGACTTTGGGCAAGGGAAGTTTGGGGAGACGCAAAATCACCGCCCATAATAACACGGGGACAAAAATCATCTTGTGAACAATCGGGATTGGCAGGTGTGCTTGTCCATTCGGATACATTTCCTAACATATCAAAACAACCCATAGGGCTTTGGTCATCAGGATAGGACTTAATAGGTAGTGGAGTATTATTCACATTACCTACATTTGCCGAATTATCCTTCCATACATCGCCCCAGGGATACATTATTTTTCTTTCTCCCTGTGCGGCTCGTAGCCATTGCCAGACGGTGGGTAGACTTTTTTTGTAATAACTGGCATAAGCGAGAGCATCAAAATAATTTACCATTGTAATAGGTAATAAATCCTGTTTATCTGTATTGACATTGAACTCGGGAGAAGGTGGAAGTTCCCAATTTACAGAACCTGATGTGCAGAATGTTTTGTATTGTTCCTGGGTTACTTCGTTTATATCGATGAAAAATGCGGGGACAGTATATTGTTGGTTGTTCCATGTAACATTCCCTTCAGGAATGAGCACCATTCCCTCATGTTCGCAAAATATGGCAGAGAGGTAACGAGCACATGAAAATAACAAATCGAATGGAACTGTTTCGCCGGCATTAAATTTTGTTTGTATCTGTTGAAGTAGAGGTTCCCCCAAACTTAAGTATTGTCGTGCATCATCATCTATGGCTGCCCTATCTTTTGCTTTTTCAGCAAGACGAAGTAGCAATTTGATATAGGTGCTTACGGTGGGGACCTGATTACTATTAAGAACGACGAGATTCCCTTCCGAAAGGGCTTCTTGTGCGAGCAATTGTTCTCTATATCGTTCGGCGAAAAATAATCCTGCAGAACAAAGTAATAGAATAAGGGTAACTAAAGACCAGCCTATTACTTTTGGTGTAAGAAAAGTCTTCCATTTTTTAATTCGTTTTGTTGGATGAGAAATAGAGATTTCATCACCAGCGAGCACCAGATTTTTTAATGGCTCTAATGCCTTTCTTAATTCCCCGGCACTCTGGAAACGGTTTTGAGGGTCGGGTTGAATGCATTTCTCTACGATTTTATCCAATTCCGGGGGAAGTTCTTTGACGAGTTCTGAAGCCGGTTTTGGAATCCCTGTCGGAACCTGACCTGTTAATATCTCATATAACATAATTCCACAACTGTAAATATCTGAACGAGCATCTACATCCCTGCTATTTCGGACCTGTTCTGGGGACATATAGAAAGGTGTACCCATTACAACGGAGACACCCGTTAACCTTGTATCTGCCATCAGTTTTGAAATACCGAAATCCATCAGTTTTACAGTGTTTTGTGGAGTAACCATCACATTTTCGGGTTTGATGTCGCGATGAACTGTAAACTGGTGGGCATATTCCAGAGCGGAACATAACTGGTCAAAGTAAATTAATATCTGTTTCAATGGAAGACGCTGTCCCGGTAGCATACTTTCCAGAATACCCCGTAGGGATTTCCCTTCGATGTATTCCATAGATATATATAGGATATTTCCTGCAATTCCTATATCATGCACGCGAACAATATTGGGATGAGATAATTTTCGGGCAATGCGGGCTTCATTCAAGAAACGGTCAACAATCATGGGGTCTTTGGCAAACTGGGGCAATAATAATTTTAAGGCGACTTCTTCTTTTAAGGTGTTGTCGAACACCTTATAAATACTGCCCATACCGCCCCTACCGATGAGTTTTACAACGGTATATCGGCTTCCAAAAATTTCTCCGCGGTGTAATGTCCCCTGTTGAAAATTAGGTGTATTCTTTTCATACGGTATTCGCTCTGCTTTCTTTGTTTCTGCGGTCATGGGACTGATTTTTATGGCTGGCAATGGAGCCTTGCACTTCTGGCACTGAGTAGCTCCATCGGGATTAATATGATTACATTTTGAACATCTTACCTGTGCCATTATAAAACCTTTTTTCTACAAAAAATTTACTTCATATCTATTATATACTTAACAGGAGTTTCTATGAAAAATCTTTCTGCTATACTTAATTTGTTTTGAAATAGTAGATATGTATCTAATTAATTCTGGGGTTTGTTCACGAAGAGGGGAAACATTGTGTTTGAATTTTTACCAATTCAAAAAAAGTATAAGGGTCTACAAAGGCAACGGTATCTGTTTTTTGTTGCGTTAAGTCAATAACTGTTTTATGCCAGGTCGGAGATTTTAAGATAGTTCGGATAAATCGGAAGGAGGGTAATGGCTTCTTTGCATATTCGGCTATGATATCGGAAGATTTTTCTGGAGGTTCCATTAAATCTATGCCCATGCGAACATACGGTAATTTCTTTTCATAACAACCTAACGAGGATATTTTCTGGGCAGTAATTCCATCGGGCGAGAATCGGGAATATGCTTCAAAGCCATCTTTATCTAAACCTGGGGCATAACCATCAATGATAAACCCTGTAATAGATAAGTCGAACCTTTTGCTATAAAACAAATTATGCTCGACCCAGGCATTCCAACCCGCAGGAATGCCGTATTCTCTATGGGAAGCAATTAACATTCCGGGATTCAGATAACCTGCCCCACAATCGCCATAGACAAACCAATCTTTCGGGCTTGCATGTGTTCGAACATAGTCGAATACATGAGGAACACGGCGGGACAAATTGGGATTAAAAGGGAAGATACAGGTAATTTCACCATGTGCTGGGTCAGACCACCATTTGGGCACAGTCTGATTTAACCAGGCGGCAGAGTCGAAGTCTCCCATGTAAAAACACACATATACTTTGGGGGCAACTTTACCATCGGAGGTTATATATCCTTGTTGTTTCAAATTCTCAAAGGTTGGTTTCTGATTTTGCGGGTAAAATGACTTTAACGGATAATGTTGATAAAACGAGGCATTTGCCATACCAGCAAGTCCTAAAGCATCAGCATCCAACACGCCATTAAAAGAAGAAACCATCTTGACAAATTCCCATTCGGTTGGCACTCCTTCATGTTTTCCGCCCATTCCTGCTTCTTTCGTATATTTCCATATCCATGGAGTAAAACCGCCTATCTGATAAATCATGCCCTTTGCGTTTCTGTACATACTCAATAAAATTTCTCGAAGTATTTTACGGTCTGTTCCCGCGGGTTGTTGAGGTTCATCATTTGCAGGCTCATCATCCCAGATTCCTAAATCGAAGAAGAAAGCCCTCCGAGATATGAAAAAATCATGATTCATAAGGGTGGCATTTGGGAACGAGGCTGAAGAAGGCTTTTGAAACCAGTATCCGTCAATGTAATAGGCTAAAAATTCAGGACTGCATAAACCCGTATCTAAAAATTGTTCTTTTGCCCAGAGGTAAGACCGTGCTTTTAAACTCACGGAGGATATATCGGAATAATCTTTCGGCTTTATCGTAGGGAGAATTTCTAATGTTTCGTTATTTACGAGCCATCGAAGATTTTTTGTAAAAGGAAGATTTGTTGCGATAACTTTTTGGAAAGCACTTTCATTTGAGGTGTCATATCTCAAACAAATACGATTTTCCAGCCCTGCGATTGTACTGGCAAGATTAGATGAGGGTTGCACTTTTTCGGAGTATATAACTATTCCCTCGATAAAAGGATGAAATACATTCAGCAAAGTAATCCAATCATCTACCTGTTTTACCTCTTTTTTGTCTAACCACCCGCCCGATTTCCGAAATTCATTCCACCAAAAATCATCCGTTTCTTTCATAAATCGGACAAATAAGCGTGGTTCTGCACGATTTACTATTCCCTGTAAAGAAGCCAATAAATGTCCTGTATCCCAGGCATCGCGAGCGTTGTTTTCGGTGTTCATATCTTTTTCTGTTGACCATGAGAAGTCATAATAGTAAATAGGCATAGGTTCTGATATTGCAAAAGGCGGAGCCAAAATTAATAATGAGAGAAAAAACAACATGGTTTTCCCCTTGTATGTTGTTATTCGCTTTCGTATATATTTTTAAGTTACAGTTGTTTTATTCTTATATTTCGGAATTCTACACGGGAGCCATGTCCAAGTAAAGCAATGTGTCCTTCTTCATTAAGCAAACCGGGGTGTGCCTTTTCATCCGGGCTGGGTTTGCTTGCCAGTTCTTTCAAGTCTGCTGTTAAAATCTCTACTCCATTGACACGGACGGATATTTTTGAGCCCTGTAAAAGGATTTCTTGCTGGTTCCATTCTCCACATTTTTTTAATGGAGCAGGGATTGCAGGAGCTAACACACCATATATAGAACCGTGATATTGATACGGTTTTAAACGGCTGTTTTCCGGGGCATTGTCATCTAAAATCTGTATTTCCATTCCATCATACGCGGCATGTTTCATATAAGGAACGCGTAAGCCGATACCATTATTCGCACCGGGATACAATTTAAACTCAAATCGTAAAATAAAGTCCTTATAAGGCTTTTCTGTAAATAGATTCAAATGGCAGGTAGGTAAACAGACTAGTTTCCCAAATTCAGGAACAAATCCGCGAGTATATCCACTCCAACCTTTCAAGTCGTTACCGTTAAATAGGGATGTAAACTGGTTGTCATCGTTATAGATTATAGGCAGGGCAGCAGGGGCATTTTTACATTTCTCAATATGTTTCTGAATATTTTCTTTTAATGATGCATCATCGATATATTTCAAAGCATTTTCCAGATAGGGAACCATATCTTGTCCTGTAATGCCGTTTTCGTTGTTTTTATCCGGCAAGGCAATTCGCACCAGTGTTTTGTTAGCAATATCTGCGAACTGAGGATTGTTACAATATTTTGCAACAGTCAGGAATGAATCGCTATTGCATATTCCCCCTAAGATGTTAAACATATCCCCTATGTTTTCGGGCCTAATTTCAATAGCCTGTCCACATATCCATACCTTTTCATCTGGGGCTAAATCGGGCAGGGATAAAAAGCGGATGAGTGTTTTCCATACATCATTACGGTAGGGATGGTTAGGGTTCTTTTTTAGGAACGCAATTATATTATCAGCAAGTTTCGGATTATCCCAAAGGGCAAGAGCAGAAATGGCACTTTCTATTTTTACCTTGTTTGTAGAAACATCAGAAGGTAGATTGAGCCATGAAAGGACAAAATCCCGTGCCGCGGTGTCATCTACTTTTGCAAGGATAGAAAGTAATAATCCATATTGTTCTGGTTTTGCTTTGTCAATTGCAGAAAAGATGGGCTTGCAACGGTCTTCATCCTCTTCACTTCGTAATATTTGAACAAGGGCTTCACTAATAGCGTCTTGATTTTGGTTTTTCGGGTTGGTCAATTGTTTGATGAGAGTAGGAACATCCTTCGGCGTGCCCATGAAGGCTATCGCATTGAAAGCCGCTTTTTGGACTTTTGCATCTTTGTTTTTTGTCTGTTGAAGTGCAAACTTGAAATATTTTTCTGCATGCCGTTGAGCCAGAATGTCCAGAGCAATAACTAATTGTTCTTCCTTCAGTTTTTTCAGAGACGAACCCAATTCTGCAACGGTTTCCTTTGGGGGTGTTTGAAGAAGAGCCTGTTGAATAGCATTTAAATCGGATTTATCCGAAGTCTCTTTTAACCGTTTTACCAGAATGGGTATCGCTTTATCTGCATCCATCTTTATTAAGGACTGTATTGCTTTCATTCGAATTTTCTCGTCCGAATGGTTTAATAAAGGTGTAATAGCAGGAATAAACAAGGGGTCTGGGGTTTTTCCTACGGCGTCCAGAATTTGATAGACATTGCCACCAGAGGCACTTTTAACAAGTGCTTCTTTTAATATATTTTTACTTTCTTTTGTATTCGTTTGAGACAAATATTGTAGTGCAACAGCAGATATTTCCGATTGAGGATTGTAAATTTCACGGGCAAACAAATCCAGAACATCTTTGGGAGGTAGATAGGCAAATAAATGTAGTATGGCACATATAGCCCCGATATCATTCTCTTTATATGCTTGTTGCAATAGGGCTTCCAAAATATTTTTCTGTTGGGGCGTTATGCTGCTTTGTTTTGCTACCCTTTCTATCTGTGTGAAGAGCAAAGAATAAAATTGTTTTTTGGCAAGTGGCTTATCCGCATTTAATTGTGTTTCCAAAAGTTTGTAATATTTTTCGCTGTCATTTTCCAATTGTGCAAGAGCAATTAATATCACTTCTTTTGTTTCGGGTGTAGCAGAGTTGAATAATTTTTCTAATTCTGTAATTGCTTGAGGATTGCCTATCCCTGCCAGAGCAGAGATAATCCCTTGCTGACATCTTCCTTCGGAATGGGAAAGGTTTTCACAAAGTTTTTGAAAGCATATATCGTTATTTATCGTTTGCAAGGCACGGATGGCATAATCACAAAGGTCGGGATTACCGATATACCCAGCGATTGCTTCTACAGCCAGAGGATTTCCCAACATCTGTAGTTCGCTAATTAAAAACGCCTTGATTTGTATATCTTGATTTGCTTGTAGTGCTTTTATAAGACCTTTTGCTACGGTGTTTTGGAGTTCTATCGGTTGTGTAGACGCATAATTGACTAATATACGGACGAACAGCCTTGCATTACGGTCATCACCCTGAGGTTTTATATGCTGACATAGTTCTGCAATTTTTGTTTCGCCCTGTTTGCAGAGTTCTTCACAGATAACATAACTTTCTGAAAGGGACGCAGTCCCTATTTTTTCTAACCATTGCGTTATGTCTGCCCTTGTTGCAAGGGGAATAAAAAGGAAAATGGCTATAAGGGTAGAAATTGTAAATATTTGTGTTAATTTATTCAATCTTTTCATGGTTGGTTCTCCTTATACTTGTAAAGTCCAGGGTGCACGCATGGGTTGGTCAATAAGTCGGTTTGCTTCTTCATCGCCCACAAACACTTGCTTAACAGGGTCGAAACGCAAACTTCTGCCCAATTGCATAGCAATCTTTGCCAGATTTACAATGGTGCATGAACGATGTCCATTGGTTTCATTTAGAGGAAACTTTTCCCGTGTGCGAACAGAATGTGCAAAATCACAAGGCAAAGGCTCAGGATTGGGAAACGAGGCTAATTTTTTCTCAAAATTAGGAATATCCGATTTTAAGCCCGGGTAAAGTTTCCCTTTAGGTCCTTCGAGATAAGGCAATCCGGGTTTCCCTTCTCCATCGAGAATAATTTCACAGCCATCTTCATAGCGGAGACGAATCCATCGGAAAGAACTTACGGCGTCCGGATGTTGAGGTGGTGCGGATACCTCGATTTCTACAGGGCTTGTATCATCTTTGCCTAACAAATATTGGACCGGGTCTAAATAGTGTTGTCCCATATCCCCCAGTCCACCACCATCGTAATCCCAATATCCGCGGAAGGTTGAATGAACGCGATGGGGATGATAAGGCTTATACGGGGCAGGACCTAACCAGAAATCATAATCTAATTCGGGAGGAACTGGTTGCGGTTCTAAATCTGTTTTTCCTGACCAGAAAAATTTCCATGTAAAACCTGTGGACTCGCCCACATTAACTTTCAAGGGCCAACCTAACATGCCACTGTCCACAACTTTTTTTATTTCGTATGCGGTTGTGCCAAAGCCATAAAAAGTGTCCTTCATTCGGAACCATGTATTCAGGCGAAATATACGACCATACCGTTGAACTGCTTCTACTACTTTTTTCCCTTCTCCAATGGTGCGGGTCATGGGCTTCTCGCACCAAATATCCTTACCGGCACGGGCCGCATCAACGGAAATAATGGCGTGCCAATGCGGAGGTGTTGCAATATGCACAATATCAATATCCTCACGAGCAAGCACTTCACGATAATCTTTGTATCCCTTAACATCCGGTCCTGCTTTTTCCATTGCCTGTTTCAGGTGCTTTTCATCTACATCACAAACAGCCAGTAGCCGTCCATCTGTGTATCCAATGTGTCCCATTCCCATACCACCAACCCCGATAATAGCACGGGTCAATTCTTCGTTCGGTGAGGCATAGGCTTTACCTCCTAATATGCGTCTCGGTAGAACCATGAAACCCAATCCTACCGCACCCGACGCCTTTAAAAATTCTCTACGCGTTGTTTTCTTTCGAGACATATTTTTATCCTCCAAAAACATAGGTTACTTATTTATATTAGAACAATCGTTTCTATTATGTATAAATATCATTTTATATTACAAAAAAGAATTCATATAGATGAAGAATAAAAAAGAGATTTTCGAAAGGATAAGAAGACTATTAACCCTCTATGGGGTAAGTAAATAAGGGATTTTCTAACTTTGTTTTATTCTTCGTGAAAGCATATTCTATTCTTTTGTGTGCTTTTATTTTTGTTTCACATCAATATCTCTTAAAGGATAACCAAGAAAGATTAGAAATCCCACAAAGGCACTTAATCCTCCTGCAATGGCAACCCATCGCAATCCTTGTTCCGTTACTTCATTACTTCCGCTACCCCAATATGCCAGCACAGAGAAAATTCCACCCGAGATACCTATAAATATTTTTTGTATAGTTCCCTGAATAGCAAAAAATATCGCATCGCGTCTTGTTCCCGTTTTCTTTTCATCCTCATCAATTACATCGGTCAATATGGCGAAGGGTAATACTGCTAATCCTGCCACAGGGATACCCATCCACATCACTACAATTAATAAATGAACAAAGGAACTTCCTATCGGATATAGACCTACAGCCGATAGGAAAAATAATCCCAGACTTGCCAGTAGTAATGTCAGAGAGAAAACGCGATATTTCCCAAAGCGTTCCACAGCCGGACCTACAAAAGCAAATAAACACATGGTAATCAGCAATAGAGGCAACATCAGGTAAGTTACAAAAGCCTCACCTTTCCCTAAATATACCTTAACCCAGAATGGGAGACTCATTACAATACAGGTAAATGCAAGAAAATAAAAAGAGGTTCCAAAAACAAGATGCAAGAACGACCTGCTTTTTAATACCCATATAGCGGACTGGATAAATGAAACATTTTGTTCATCTTCTTTTGGGACATTGCGTTCTTTCCCTGTGATAGCGATAGGAAGTAATGAAGAAAAGGTTAGGAATCCAACCAGTAACGACATTATTGTCCAGCCATAATTTTCCTTCACCACACCTACCAGTGCAAATACCACACTGCCGAGCATAACGAAAACGCCTTGAGCTGTCATTAATCGAACACGGTCCATGCTTTCTTCACCCAATTCTGTAAGTAGAGATAGGTAAGGTGTTAATACCCCTGGATAAAACAAAAGATATATTTGTATTACAAGGTAAGCATAAACAGCCCGCAACCAGAGAGGTGCCATTACAGGTGGATGCCACATTAAAAAGAAGAATATCACTAATGGCAACAATCCAAACCGAACAAAAGGTATCCGCCGTCCCCATCTCGTCCGACAGGAATCACTCCAATGACCAATGAGCGGTTCCGCAACGGCTCCACAAACACGAGCTATCATAAATATAATACCGAAAAGCGAAGCGGATAACAAAGCGTCTTTTTCATTCGGCACATATCGCATAAAAATCCACTGTGTAAAAACCATATCCGGCAAAGTAAGAGCAATACCTCCCAACCCAAACGATACCTTTGTCTTTAATGAAACCGCCATAAATTACCACCTATTTCTAAGTTAGAGTGATACTCCAAAACTTTTCACGGTGAGGTAATTATATCAAAATAAAACCTAAAAAACATGCGCAGATAATTAATTCTTATCGGTTACTTAAATATTATTCTCAAAAAATTCTATAAAAATTTTTATGCGGGTTATGATTATGTTTATGAATAAGTGTGAATGAATGGCTAGCCTATGTTTTTTGCCTGTGTAAAGGGTGCTGACGGGGGTTGCTTTGATGGAATAATTTTGAGTGTTTTTTCTTTTGTCCATAGTGCAAAGGTATAATAAAAAAGTAGTATAATTGACATGGTATAAGAAAATATGCATAATATTATGTATAGTGAAATAATTTTCACATAATCAATTGAAACCAAGAAACCGATGGAGAAAAGAAATGTCAACGATACCTAACGCTGAAGATGCAAAAGCAAAAAATAAGGCACTGGAAATAGCACTCTCTCAATTGGAACGGCAATATGGTAGAGGGACATTAATTCGTTTGGGTGATGACCGTTTTACTCAGGGGGTGCGCGCTATATCTACAGGCTGTTTATCATTAGACCTTGCCACAGGAATTGGTGGATTGCCTTTAGGGCGTGTGGTTGAAATCTTTGGGCAGGAATCTTCCGGGAAGACGACATTGGCTCTTCATGTTGTTGCCAATGCACAAAAAGAAGGGGGTATCGCATGTTATATTGATGCGGAACATGCTTTAGACCCATCGTTTGCGGGGAAGATAGGTGTAGATATAAATAATTTGTTGGTATCCCAGCCGGATTATGCAGAACAGGCTTTAGATATATGCGAAAATTTAGTGCGAAGTAATGCGTTTGATGTGATTGTTATTGATTCTGTTGCTGCATTAGTTCCGAAAGCAGAGATTGAAGGGGAAATTGGTGACCAACACATGGCTTTGCAGGCACGGCTTATGTCTCAGGCATTGCGTAGGCTTACGGGAGTTATTAGTCGTTCTAAAACACTGGTAATATTCATTAATCAGATTCGGGATAAGATAGGAGGCACTTATGGGAATCCCGAAGTTACTACGGGTGGTAAGGCACTAAAATTTTATGCAAGCATGCGAATTGATATGCGAAGGGTTAGTTCTGTAAAGGAAAAAGAGGTTGATATAGGAAACCGGGTGCGTGCCAAAGTTGTCAAAAATAAGTTGAGTGCACCTTTCCGTTCTGCGGAATTTGATATTTTGTTTGAAGAAGGGATTTCGTATGAAGGTGATTTGCTTGACCTTGCTATCAATGAAAAAATTATCCAGAAGAGTGGTGCCTGGTTTTCTTATAATGGCGAAAATATCGGACAGGGAAGAGAATCTGCTCGCAGATACCTGAAAGATAACCCGGAATTGTGTTCTCAAATTCGTAATAAGGTATTGGAAAAACATGGTATTATGAATTTACCCGAAAGTAAAGAAAGTTAGTTAAATTTATAAGAGAAGTAAGGAACAAACGAATCGCTCCCCATTCCGAGAACATATCGAAACCGATGGAAAAACACGATAACCACCCAAGACTGCGTTTTATCTCTATACTTTTTATCTTGCTGGCTCTTTTATTATCCGGAGGCTTTTTATATGCACGCTATAAATTATTATCATTGAAAGCAAATTATGAGCGAGAGATAAGCCAGAAAGTTAATGGGAAACTCTCTGTGGGTAAAATTCTTCCTAACGGGTTGCGAGGACTTCGCATTGATGATATTTCCCTTCGTGTGGATTATAAAGGGATAAAAGCAGATGTTGTTATCCCTCGCACTGTGGTTCATGTAAACTGGATAAACTTCCTTTATGGGGAGTGGAGTTTTGACCGTATTGAGGTTAGCCAGTCAGATATAAAGATAAATATTGAAGACCCGTCCTTTTGGGAGGAAATACGAAAAACCTCAGGCGGAAATTCTTCTATAGATTTGAAAGATATTTCGTTTCGTATTGTTGGGGAAAGAAACAATATTTCTATTCTGGGACTAATTCCCGAACATGAATTGCAGTTAAAAAAGTTACAATTTGACTGTTATCGTTTTGCGGATTCTTCTGAAATTCGGGCAAAGGTGGAAACGACGGTTTCTTATCTGCCAGAAATTCCTGAAGAAAACACAATCAACCTGGATGTTCGGTTTCGTTCGATGGAAGATTTTGATGTAAGAGCCTCCAGTGATAAAATTTTGCTTACGCAGCTGGAAAAAATAATTTCTTTTTCCAATTTTCTATATTCGGAAGGGTCTATAACACCTTCTCTGCGTATAGCGGGGTATCCTAATCAGACTTTAATCCTTGCTGTAGAAGCACCTTTTGAAAATATAAAAGCGAAATCGCCGAATATCCCATTGGAGACAATCACGGGAGAAATTACTGCTCTTGCAGATGTTAAGTTATCGGAAAAGCGACTGCGAATTACTACAGCGGATATTACTTCTCCAGAATTCGATGGAAGTCTTTCGGGTTTGATATTTCTTGATAAACCTGCTCCCGAATTAGACTTGACCTTGGAAGTGCGTAAAATACCTCTGGTAGATATTATTACTTCTCTAACACAACAACAAATAAAACCTTATGGCGATTTTGTTTTAACCTTCGACCAGTTAAATAATTTGCGTTTCGGAATTCGGGGAACATTTTCAAAGCCTATTTTAGAGGCATTAGCCGATGTAACGAATGGGACATTGGAATTCACACCCACTCGTCCCGAACTTCCTTCACTTCGTGCAAAACTGGAACTGGTGAAAGTAGGCTGGGCAGCAGAGGGGAAATTACCCAAAGGCACATTGGTCCTTAAAGAGGGTGTCGTTGAATATGCTCCTTTGAAAATCAAAATTGATGGCATTTCCGCAACCTGCATCCTGGATACAGATGAAATAACAATAGATTCCTTATCAGGGATTTATAACAATTCCCCTATAACAGCAAAAGGGGTATATAAAGTTCAAGAAAAAATGGGTAATTTTACTGTTAGTGGGACGCTGAATTCATTAGAAAAGCTCCCATTTTTAAAAGAAGATGACGATGTATCGTTATCCGGGAGCGCTACTTTTCAAGCAGTATTGGGTTATCAACCGGAAAAAATAACAGCCCAATTAAATGCGGAATTAACCTCTGCTGATATAGGTTTTCAATGGTGGTTTCGTAAACATTCGGGAATTGGGGCAACAATACCTAATTTAAATGTTACATTTATTCCGCAAAAGACATTGACGATAGAAGGGTCTGCATTGCTGGAAGCAACGCCGTTAGATGCAAAATTTGAATATGCTTATTACAATCGAAAATTTAATCTGCGTAGAGTAAATGTAACCACGAACGCATTAGATATTAATACTGCAAGTAAATGTCTCCGTGTCCCGTATGAAGGTAGAGGAGGAATTGCGACCAACGGTTCATTCCTTTGGGAGAAAAAGACACGAACGGAAAAATTTGGTGAAACCATGCGAATTGGAATGGATATAGATTGGGCTTCCTTCCTTGCCAAGGATACCGAAATCCCTCTGCAAGCAAAAGGTATCTCTATTCAGGCGTTTATTGATGAGCGAGACTTGAATAATCGCACACGCACTTTTACCATCACCGCCAAAGAAGCAGATATTCCTCCCATAGGGGTAAAATGGCTATTACCTTTACGGTCAAAAGAAGAGGCAGAGGCAGAACGAATACGAAAGAAGGAACCTCCTTCACCACCGGAATATTGGACCTTTGCCCTCAATGCAGATAAGATAACCATGAGTCCATGGGAAGGAACTCATTTTAAGGGGATTGCTTATGATAAACCGCAGATTTCAGGATTAGACCGTTTTTCTGCTCAGGTTGGAGATGGAACCATAGAAGGAAGTTATTCCGTTACTTCTCCTGAAAATATAAGCGTTTTAAAGGCTCAGTGGAAAAACATTCCCGTTATTTATCTTGTTCGTCATTTAAATTTGCCAGAAGCCATGGAAGGTAACTGTACAGGAAATGTAGAATATTCTCTCGATTTAGATGATAGCAATACTCTCTCGGGAAAAGGAACTTTTCAGGTGGTTAACGGGAAAGTGAAGACAGACCTTTTCCTGAGCCGATTTGCACCGGAAATGTCACCTGCAAATTTCCCCGCAACATTACCTTTCTATACCTTTACAAGCGATGTCCAAATGGAAAAAGACCTTATAAAAACGCCTAATGTTCAGTTCCGTTCAGAAGGTTTGCAGATTAATGGTAGCGGGCAATTCATTATTGACGGGGATATGGACTATGATTTGTCTGTAACGCTATCACCTGAATTGGCTTCACAAATTGCAGTAATTCGGGAGAGTTTTAATATTCGTGGACATCAAATTATCCAGAACCCGATACAATTAGGTTTCCGTGTTCATGGTCCTTCATTTAGCCCTAAGGGACAGGTTAAGAATTTGCCACCCCTTGGGGTTACATTAGTTAGTGGTGCGGCAGAAATTACGACAGAGGCCTTTCGCGTTATTGATATTCCCCGTAAAATTTTGGTGGATTTGCTCAAATTAGGTGGAGGT
>Ga0116168_1000222_pt1 | contig 59830 bp, 27 predicted proteins | sample AD_UKC129_MetaG_FD_89795 | JGI IMG/M metagenome (GOLD analysis project Ga0116168, IMG submission 89795) | Active sludge microbial communities of municipal wastewater-treating anaerobic digesters from Canada - AD_UKC129_MetaG | ecosystem: Engineered > Bioreactor > Anaerobic > Digestate | place... | reverse complement strand
ATCACAATATAAAAAATTATTAAGTGTTGGTGCTGGGTCAGTTGGTGGACCACCAGCATACATAATAATTCCACCAATCGGTACTATGTCCGTTGAATGATAGCCATCAACCATGTCTGCGTTAAGATTAATGTTGGTTAAACCATTGTTTACTGGAATATCACCAGCATTATTTCCCGCATGTTTACCATCAAGTAAATCTGCATTAAGATTATTTACTTTTGTAGTGGATGTGACTGTAAACGGTTGGTTCCCTTGTGGTGCGTTAAAATCAATCTGTTTTCCATAGTTGCTATATGTATATACTATTTCTGTTGGTGTAGAATTATTAAATACAACTGTACATATGATTATACTGTTTGCAGGAAGTGTATCTGTTGTAAGTTTAGATTCTATATGAAGAATCGGTATCTTAAACTGGTCATATGTTATATATGCTATTATATGACATGTATTGTTTTGTAACGTAACAGTTGTTGAATTGGAAAGTTCATAGTAATGTAGTACATTATTTGCATCGGATATGAGCATAGAGCCACTAGATAGTGTGGCTTCTGTTGTGCTTGTTATTTCCCCTGTAATTGTATCATATACTCCTGGTTTTAATACATCTTTCCATGTGGTTGTAAGTCTTGCAAGTATATCGGGGTGAAGTTTGCTTGGCATTATAGAACCCTGTAATATCTTTTCACCTGGTATTGTATTATCTGATATTCCAAGTAGATCAGGTGCCACTACTCTTGATTCAAGAATAGCTAGAATTCTAAGCACATCATCCTGGCTTGGTATATTTAGTGTAAATACATTTGATATTAATTCATAATCACCACTGTCCAGTATTGCACCATTTAAAGACACTATTAAATATTGTTTCGCAATAGGTGCCTCTTCAAGAACATAATTACCGGGACCTGTAGGATTATTTGTTGTGAATTTGTATTCCTTTAAACTTGCTGCAGGATTATATGCATGTGTAGCATAATATACAACTCTGATTTTAGTAGTATCATCATAGGTATCAGTTAGTGTTATAGTGTTATTGTTTATACTATAAGACGTTGATGGTAATATGTAGTTATCAATTATCACTAATAAATTTGAGTTGGTAGCTGGTTGATAAGATAGATTATAGCTCTGTTGCCCCGGATTGTATGTAAATTCGTCACTGAGTGGTATAGATACGTTCTGTGGTCGCTGACACAATACGTACCCCTCAGTTTCGGATATAGCAAATATTACAGGCTGGGATATGTATGGTTCTGTCGCCGTTATACCACCATTTATAGTTGGTGATAGATAATAAAGAGTATTTGGAGTAAAATATGATGCCCCGCCTTCTATTATTCCTTGTAGATTTGTGCCATCATCGAGTTTAAAATATCCACCTTGCATTATTGTAAAGTTATCTTCATCTGCTACTTTAGATACTACGAATAATCCAATCGTGTCTCTATTATTTGCTTTGGCTTTTATGTATGTATTATAATAACACAATACCTCTCCTACTCTGAATCCATGTGCTGGCATTGTTACATCTATAGAAGTAGAGCCACCACCACCTATCAGTTCCCATTTAGATATATAATAGGTAAATGGCATGTTTTCTGCTTTATGTTGTTCTTTACATCTATAGAGTTTCTTTTCGTATATTATAATATCACCAACATAGTATTGCTGATTGTTTTTCCATTCAAGTCGTATAGCTCCAATAGATGCAGAACCTGTAACCACAAGTGAACGTGTGGTAACTTTATCAGCGTATTTGTCCATAAGAGCCCGAATAATTGATGCTATATCCTGTGGGCTGTTTGGCAATACATTTGTAAGTTCCGCCAGGTCGCCTATGGCATTTGCCAGTGTTAACATTACTCTTTCATATTCATTGAATATAGCTGGCTTTAGTGCATTATGCGGCACAGGTGTAGTATTGTGCTGTATCAGCGTAGGCGTATATGCTGGTTCTGATGATGAAAAATCAAACTTTGGAGTTATTTTGGCCATTAACTTAACCTCAATTCAAGTCTTGAAATAGCTGGTGATATATTGTTTTGTGCTTCAAGTTTAAGTAATATAAATAGTTGTTTATCTGTATTTCTTGCTATATTAAGATTACTGTTACTCAAACTTGAGCATTTCACTGTGTAATCATCTGTTATATTGTTGAAACTATTGAGATTATCATAGACATATACAGAAACGTTGTTTACACTTCCGGAGTATCTATCTGGGACTATGTTTATACTACTGAGTGTTGGCGTTTCATCTGGTAGTGTTATTGTATAACCAAAGTATGATACGTCATTGTATACATTAAGCTCACCTATCAAAGCGCCAATACCGATGCAAATACTTGATATTTCTGTTATATAATTGTCTGATGATAATCCAAGTCTAAAATCCCCAGTTTCTACTAATTCAGTATGTATGTATGCCGGTAAAGTGTATTTATCATAAGATGTCTGTATAATACCTTTTGTATGTTGTGGTGCTTTTTGAAATACACTATTGCCGTTCATTTTTATATTTACAAAACCATCTTTCCATAATCCTTCCATAATTACACTGCCACATGGAAATGGTATGAATCTCAGTGCATTAAACTTAATGGGTAAGGATTCTGATTTTATATCTATATTCAACACGGCTTTGTTTAGATTCTCTTTTTTAAATTTCACAATGTATGGTATTTGAGTATCTAGAATGTGATTTATATTGTTTTCTATGATTGCATCTGGTGCTTCTTCTGTAATACCATTGAGGGTTGTTCTGGTAACATTTATATATGGTAGTGGTTTACCCGTATCGTCTGTAAAACTTAGTTTACTTTGTATTCGTTTACTTGAGAATATCCCATACTGTTTGTGTGCCTCACCTTTTTCATTATCTGTTAAAGAGGTCGGGTCTGTTCTTTCAGACCATTGGTCTATCGCTATGTATCCGGATGTAAGTTCTTTATCCTGTATATATTTAAGTAGTAAACTATTAGCTGATGATTCATTTATAGTTACAAGATTTGTAATTGCATTAATCTCACCGGTTAGTGCTATTGTTTTATGATATAAAGTAGATAGTTCATAAATTATATAGTCATGTAATTCTCTTGTGTCTATAGATGATACTATCTTATCTCTGGCTATCTTGTTTAATAATTCAATCATTCATATCTCCTGTAAAAATCCACTAGGTAGCTATTTTGAGATACACTATCTAATATATTATAGCATTTATTTTCTATTGTAGTTATAGTTGTTTTAATAAAGTCAATAGCCCGTATTATAGAATCTAATTTGTGACGGTAACATTCTGCATCTATTGGACCACGATAGCGCATATTTGTATTACTAATTGGTATACCTTTAACAAATATTCTTTGTTTGGGGTCTAATGTGTAAATGTCATCTGAGCAAAATAAACTACCAAGTCCGAAATTTATAGGTGTAATCCCACCAGTGATTTCTGGGTCAATATGTGTTATGTTTTCCTTTTCTATATCAAAGTGCATAACCCCCGCTATATACTCAGAGGCGTATTCCTTTCCTTTATAATATCCATATAATCTATAGACGTACATGTTGTTATTTAGATCTGTATTTATGTCTACAATCATGTATTGAGATTCTTGAAATATATTTGTTATATCTATGACTTCAGGAACCCCTATGTCTATATCACCAAGAAACATATAAGCAGACATATAGATATTTTCGTTCATATAATACAAAACTGATTGATAAAATATAACGTCTTTGATTTTATTCATCAGTTCTTCGTTATTTCTTGGAATGGTAAATCTATATAGCTTAAAACTATCATGCCCTGAAGGAGGTGGGGTAATATCAGGTAACAGTACCATTCCAAGTATCTTGAGTCTTGGATATGCTACTTTATTTATAACTTTATAATCTATGGCTATATTTTCAAAAGGTTTCATATTACTTCCTCATTGTATGCATTAATACCCAACCTGTGAAGTCTAATAGTGCCCCCTTTGGGGTCGTTATTCATTATAAACTTGATATAAATCTTTTTAATCTCATTGTTTAGTTTATAGTTAAATTCTATCTTGTAACTCTCTGGGACAGTATCATAACCTATGTTTTTAAGGTCGGAGCTATATAGTGCTCTTTTACAAAGGTAATATTGTCCTGTTTTATTAACATAGTGTGGGAGATTTAACAGTTCTGCATCGAGAAATTCTGGTATAAAATTGATATATATCTTATTGTTTTCAAAAGCAAAACACTCCCTTGATTCGCTGTTCATTGTGGCTAGTATAAATGATGATACCTGCCGCATACTATCGATATAAGGTCTAATCTCTACATTTCCTGACGGCAGTATCAGCCCGGCGGCACTTGGTTCATTTGTGTAGTGATTAACATCGCTACTGTCCTGAAATAGCGTAGGATAAGGTTGTGTAGTTTTTATATTGTTCCAGCCAGGGTTTAATATATATTTATTCTCTGAGGATACATTTACCCCATTGATTATATGGAAATTGCCAGACATTATCTCTTTATTTGTAAATGGGAGTATTTGTATATCAGTATAGGTATGACAAAGAATATTCGTCTCGTAATATTTATTCTTAGCAACTCCATATCTTTTGAATTTATATCTTATAATTATATCAGGTGAATGGTTTACTATACTATTGTCATCTCTTGTTTCTGTTTCAAGTAAGCTATTATATAGTCCACTACTTAAAATTTCTATATCGAATAAATTGGCTGAGTTTATGATACGATAATCACTTCCATATACTAAGGTATTACCAGCACTTGTAACCTCGATAGAAGTAGTATCTATTTCTATATTTCTGTCTGGATATACATAATCCCCAAGTGTGGTTATATATGTGCAATATAATTGTGTTTTATTATCTATCGCTATTTTGCCATTTACTGTAATTTGTTTATTTGTAATATCTGTTATTGTAATATCTATTTTTGTATTGGTTTGGTCAAATAATGCAATTTCGTTTCTATTATCCTCAACAATCTGGTATCTTACAGTTATTGTTGATTTATTCTCAGACGCATTATAGCTTATCTGGTTTTCCGTTACTGGTTCGTTTTCTACTCTAAACCGCAGTGGTAGCGTGTTTATCCATTTACTACTGTCGTTATATACAGTTGTATATCTTATAGGGTCAATGTTGTATTCCACTGAGTGGTCTGACGTTACTATTTTATAGTTATTTATAGCACAATAGAGTTTTATGCTCTCCTGTATAATCTGCACGTTTTCTGGGGCTACGATTGTTCCGTTCTCAATTGCAAAATCACCGAAGTCTTCACTACTGGTGTAATCAAATATATTATATAGTCTTCTGCCTGTTTCTACGCATTTCTTTAGATTCCACTTTTTATCAGGAGGTGAGATAGTTAATTCGTTTTTTCTTGTTGCAAGATTGATTATATTCTTCTCTTCAATCTCTACATAGTCTGTAGGGTTACCTTCTGTGTCTTCTTTTGTAGATATATAAAACTTAATATTACTGTTGCCGGTCTTTTCATATTCTGATACTAATTCAAGCGATTTAGTATTATCTTCTAATTCTATTGCTTTACTAACAAACTGGCATGTGGTTTCACTGGCAGTTGAAAGCATTCTTATTGAGTATAAAAAGAACTCATAAAACCTTGTCCCGTTTAATGATTTGTTTGGTAGGCTCAGTGTTAAGTTGATTATTAGTTTAGTTATATCTCTTGCCTGAAATTTACACTCTATTACATTTGTATTTATTACTTTATTATAGATTGTTGTATTTTGATTTTTATTATCTGAAACCTGTATTTCAATGTTTAGACCCTCAATAGGTTCAACAAGTCTTAGAAATATAGTATTGACATTATATGCAAGTGTATTAAGTGTAATTTGATAACCAGCTGTCTGATACCTTGTATCACTGGGTATAAGTTGTAGTTTCAACCCTCGAGTGCTATTGTTGAATAGACACATTGGGTCTCCTTCAATTTTAGTGAGGTATTGTGGCCCGATTCGACTTATTACTATGTCTCTTGCACTTATTGGTTTTACATTAGCCGGGTTGTTTATTACAGGCATTGTGGCAATATTATTATTTATAACAACTGTTGTATTCTTTTCATCACAGATCTCATGTAGGTCTAATTCTCTTGTGAGTCCTTGTGTAAATTTACCGCTATTGTATGCTGTTATTTTTCTCATTAACCTGTTTGTTATATTTTCAGCATACTTATTATATGTCTCAGCTATAAATTTTATTTCCCGTAACCTATATTGCACTTGAGATAAATATTCTATAATGGAGTTACTATCTACACTTATCAGTCCCAGTTCCGCATTGAGTGAATTTAGATCAAGTAAGCTATTGGGTTCTACTCTATAATGCCCACTGAGTGGTTCTTGAGAAGTATTTTGAATAATCTCTGTTGTTAACTGATCAACTTCATTTTGTTTGAATAGTCTACCGCTATGCCTTATAATCTTCTGATAAAGGTCACGCACATACTCATATTGTATTACTTTTATATCCTTCATATATATTTTACCTTCAAGGCATAAGAGTTCAGGACTGGTGAATAAGTATCATTACCTGTCATTTCTATTTTAACATATAAACTGTTTGCTTGTTCGTTTATAAAGTAATCGTTGTCTGATGCCTCAAAGCCAGCAAAGACTATTCTCTTGTTTATACCGCGATTTGTATTTGAAGGGTCTATTTGATACCATGTGCTTTTGTTTGTGCTTACAAAGTATTTAATAGAAGTTCCTGGTTTTATTATATCGTTTACAAATATTTCTACACTTGCTGCTGTTTTTTTATCAGGTAATACGTTTTCGCTTATTATATACCCAGATGGCTGGAATGTATATTTATATATCTGTAAGTCTTTTATACCTATGCTGTAGCGATATATCTCTTCATGATTATCTGTCGATGAATATGAGGTAGCTATAATGTTCCTCATGTTGTTGATTTCTTCAGGTGTATAATATGTCCATGGATCGCTTAAAGTTCCGCCCTCTCCTTCTTCATTAACCGTTGTTGTTCCTTTTCTATCCGCCGGGGTTATGTAGTTATTAAGCACCAGTGTTTCATAGTAATTGAATGTATGTATCGTATCACCTTTATAGTTGTATAGTATCTTTTCAGGATAATATACAGTCTGTGGTATATCTACTTTATATTTAATTCTAATATTGTCTATATTTCCTTCATTTATGAAATATCCTACAGTTGGGAATACACTTTCATTTCCGTGAGTTATTCTATCTTCTATTGCGCCTATTTCATTCTCATCAATTATGATTCTGTTATCTACAATTTTGTCTTTAATATTTGTCGAAGTATTGTCTGTGTTTATTGTTAGTTCCGTTAGCACTGGATAAATATTTTGCGCATTGACTACCGCTTCATTGCTCAATGGTTCAAATACTATTTGACAGAGGTCCACCTTGTCTTTATTGGTTGATATTATGTATTCTACTTCTAAATAATCATCATCATAGAAAGAGTTATATTCAATAAGCAGTGCTGTTTCTACATCATTGTCTTTTATTCTTTCTATAGAGCCATCCTGTGTAATCTCAAATTTGGGGTTTGTTGAAAACATTCTATTATGGAAATAGCCGTTTTCAATAGATGCAAAAGTACCCTCACCATAAGATGGTATTTCTCTTTTTCCTTTTGGTTTATTTACATTATAGATAATATTATAATTTATATTTGTTCTTTTTGTTACAGGCAATGTCACAATACCGGTTGTTGTATCTATATTAAGATTGCCTTCTTTTAACAGAGTATTGGATAATATGCTATCATAAAGTATGTTTTCTTGTTTGATACTGTTATGTATCATCTCTTGCTTTAGTTCATTTTCTACTGCAGTTATTATAGAATCACTATATGATATTTTGCGGGCTATCTGATCACTTATAGATGCTATGCTTTCTGAAACATCCTGCAAAACGTCGAAAGAATCTGTTATTGCGTTGTAGTTTATAAGTGACAGTTCCTCATATTTTTGTGTAAACTCAGGTAGATTTATAGTATTTATTAGTTCATATTGCGACAGTGGTGTAAAATTTAATTTACCTATTTTGAGTATTCTATTTACTCTTTCTTTTATAAAAGAATAGATTTCATCTCTGTATGTAAAAATGGAACGGTCCAGTGATGCAAAATAGTTTGTAACTATTTGCTTTACTATATTTTCAATAGCTGTTGGTTTTTCAAAGTCTTTTCCTGTAAGCATACATTCCTCTATTTATTTTATGACATTTGCCATAGCTGTAAAATTATATAATTCGGGTGTAAGATCATCTCTTATATAATCAGATCTTATCATCTGTATATTAAATCTCAGACTATCCGATATTGAGTAATACTGTATCGTTATATTGCCGGTAATCTCTTTATTGAATATGAGTTTTTTGTTTTTGTAATAATACATATAGACATCGTTACTTGTGCTTGATTCCATAAGTTTAACAGGGTCTGGGTCACTGTTGCGATACCTGGTTACGTTTAAAGCCTTTATACCGTTTACATGAATAACAAATGGTTCATATATAATACTGAATAATGGTCTATAGCTAAATACCCCGTAGTTATTTGTAAATAGCGCAGAATTAACTATATCTGTATCAATATATGCAACTCTTGATAATTCTATACCTTCTTTCGGTATATATGTGAAACGCTCTGTTATATTATGTTCCGCTATATTGCTTGTAATATCGCTGCCGCTTTCTGTATATGAAATAGGGATATATGTAATACTTGTAGGTGTTTGCTCAGTTGCAAGTATGTAAAATATACATTTATCACTATTTGGTAGTATTGACCCACCTGTGGCTTGACCGTCTGTTAGATATTCCGTAATATTTAAAGTATAGTCGTTGTAACATGCAACCAGTGAACCTTTTATATATGGATATTTTGTTTTGTATTTTACATACTCTTTGCCATCTATAGTTTCATTACCAATTGTTTCTGGCACTTCATCAAATACCGCAGCGTAGTGTCTAACATGAGGATATGTGGTTATTCTATCCTCCACATAATACTTGTATTGTCCTCCTCCTGTATCATATTCTATGATACCATCTATCGTTTCTGTGAATTTCTTTGTAGCCAGTTCGTATATTATACTATTTCCGTTTTGTATAATATTGTATTCATTCTCTTCATAAGCTATATATTTATCGTTGTATTTTATATATAAATAGCTATCTGTAATCTCTGTAAGGTTATTGTGAATAATGTTTGGTTTACCAAGACGTTCGATGATTTTACATTCGTTTGGTTTATAGAATTGTTTATATCTATTTTTTATTGCTGTTTTATATTTAAACGATATTCCAACTCCATTTGTAAGGTTATACAAAATACATGTAGCACTATTTATTTGCACTATATTATGATAAGCATAATTGGTTATAATACAGTTTGTCTCATTTAGAACAAAAGACTGCCCATTATCTATATACACTGTTATATCTTTTATTGTTTCATCTATAATAAAATGAGTTGAGAATTTAAGTGGGTATTCAGTTGAGTAACTTGTTGTATTGTTAGTATATATTATATTATGTTCCAGCGTCGTGCAATCATAAACTATACCATTGTCTGGGGTAGTTAGATATATGTTTTGATTTCCAACAGATACGGACATAATAGTTGTGGCAATTATGTGATTATTCTTGTTTACTACAATAGGTTTACCACTATAGTCTATACTGATACTATCAAGATTACCATTTACCGTGTATACATCGCTTTGATAATATCCAACGTTTCCATATACAACATTTGCAACTACAAGATTATAAATTCCGAAGGTATATGATCTTAAAGGTGTATTGAAATCATAGGTTGGTATATCTATATTCTCTTTGAATTTATTTATATATTCATTAATTTGGTCATCTATTATAAAAGGTTCTTTGAATCCATGCTTTTCAAAATCATAATATAATTGTTTGTAATATTCAAGATAATCATCAAGATGTTTAAACTTTGCTATTTTTACAGGCTCAGTTGTGCCTTTATACGATTTTTGTTTTACAAAAATATGTAACTCTTTTACATGAATTCTATCGAAGTTTATTTCTATTGTGTTGTTATCATAACTGATATTTGGTAAATCTATTATCTTAAAACCACTATAGTAAATATCCTGACCACTCATTGAAGAGTATTGAATTTGAATTACTTCTATTTGGTCATCTGAGAAAACAGAAAATCCAACTCTGTTTATAGGAACTATATCGGCACACTCTATGGCTATATCAAATATAATACCATCAATGTCACCAAAGTCCAGAATACCTCTTGATTGATTCAATGGTTTAGAAGTAGTTATGGCTGTTATATAATATGGCTCAGATGGATTGTTGTTAAATACGTTTATCTTATCGCTGCTGTCTATTATTTCACAATTACTACTTACAAGTTTTATATCAATATCAATCTGTTCGTTGTTCGCATAATCTCTTCTGATACCATTAAGTCTTATAATCCCAGCAGCTGGGTTTATTGCTAACTTATTGGGAGATTGATATGTATTGTTGTTTTTATTAAAACTTTCAAATATTATATCTGTGAATTTTAGTTTGGATTTTGATAATTTTTCAATACTTGATAACCTGACTATTTGCTCACCTATTCTGTTTATTTGCTGTATAACTGTATTATGAAAATATGCATCTATGCGCTGAAGATAGTCACGTATTTGATAGAGGTCATTATACTGAATCATTGTGTCTATATATAGAAGATCGAGGAATTTATTAAACTCTGTGCTTTTTAGAAGTTCTCCGTTTAATATATTATTATTAATATATGGTTTATCATATTTTATATTAGCTAAAAGTTCAGATACCTCTTTTGGGGCAAAGCCCTTAAGGTTCTTCGAAGAGTTTTTAAAGAGGTCTACTATCTTCTCTTTAATTAAGTTCGCTGAATTCCTTGTTATCTCTATCGCGTTCAATAAATATCCTCCATTTAGTGCCCAGTGGCATGTGTTTTCTTACTTGCTCTTTTATGATCTCATTAGCTTCGTTTCTAGCAAGTATCGATAATTCCTCATCATTTGTGCTATTTAGTATGGCGTCTCTTGAATATTCTTTAACCCTTGCAACTAAATCATCGTAAATATACTTCTTGATATATATATCATACCATAAACTCATATCTATAATTTCACCATCGTAATAGTTGTAATCATAGTAGTTACGTCTTTTTATATTGACGCCGCCGCCGTAAATCCTTGCATCCTCTACAAGATAGGCATCGCTATCATAAGGGTTTGAAAGATATATAGTTCCGATAAGTAGAAGATCTGCACTATTGGGGCTTTGTATTGAGTTTACTGTTGAAAGACCTATAAGATCATCTCTTTTCATGTCTATATTAACTATCTTGTTAAAATCCTCACTTGTGTATTCTTTATATCCTTTATTTGTATATTTTGGTAATGGTAGCAATGTTATGAAATTCACATTATCACTATTAATATATGGGCACAGAAATATACCATATATGTAGTGTCTTGGGTTTGTGTCATTCTGGCTGTGCTGGATTGAGTTTAATGTGTATTGTGTAAATATATAGAAATCATTAATTGTTCTATATGTAACGATTACGTCATAACTGTTTGATATATTTTCTTTTAGCTTTATTGTGTTATTTTCAAAATTTATATATTCTATGTCTATGTTTCTGCCTTCCTGTACTACAGTTACGTCATATTTATTTTGATTATTTATAGGAGCAATAATTGGATAATTGCAACCTATAGTATTTCTATTTATATAAATTGCCTGTTCACTTATCCTTAAATATCTGATTTCTGATTTTGGTATATTATATATTATTCCATTATGTTCAAATGTCCCGCTTTTTACTTGTAAATACCACGGTTCATTATATCTTTTATTTATAGGTATAGTTGCATATATTTTATTATTCTCAAGATTGTTTGTAAAGAAATAAGACTTACCTTTTGTATTATCTGTAAGCATTATAAATTCTTTCATAATAGTGCTGGTTTGTTCACTTATGTGTAATTTTTTTCGTGAAAATACTTTACTCTTTATTCCCATATCTATTAAATATTGTCTTGTCTGTTCTGTAATCTCATTGAATATGGGTGAGCATATAGACCAGGCAGAAACTTCTCTTGTGCTACCATATAACTCACCGGTATTGTATTTTACTTTAAACGGTTCTTTGGTTGTTGAATATATTATAAGATTATAGTATTCATCAGAATAGGGTGATAGTTTTGAAAGATGAATTCTAAATATACTCTGTGGGTTCTCTTCTATTGTTATGGTGTTTTCAACAAGCAGGTATTCAACATATATTGTGTCATTGCTTTGTAATGGTTCGTTTATGTAAATACTACCATCTCCATAACTTATATAATAATTGCTTATTTCAGTTGTTACATTGTTTCTTGTAATATTAACTTTTATAGTTCCTTCGGCTATTATACTATTACTATTTGTGGATATTAAATTACGAATAATCGATTCTTTTATATCTTCTGGATTATTTACTATTCTTTTCAGTGAGCGTTTTTGTGTATTTTTTGTTTTGAAGTTTAATGGAAATGTATGCTGATACCATAGTGGGGTTTTCGTTCCTGTTACCTTATTATAGTGAAATTCATCTGTAAGCAAGATATTCTGAAATTGGCAATACATTCCAAGTGCATAACCGGACTCTCTATCACTGCAGGATGTTTCAATAGTTTTTGTTATGGCTATATTGTTGTCATCATAAAGAGATGCGTTATTATTAAGAAAGAGTATATCTTCAGAGTGTAACTCTTTACTTCTTATATAAGCTATTGATACATCTGTTGGTTTTACATTCTTAACTAAACTAAACTTCATGTTTCTATCCTATTGGGTTTGTTAGTAATTTGGTCTCTATCTGATTTAGTGCCTTGTAAATTGCGGTTATATACTCAATTGTAAAATCCTGTTTTACTACAGTGGACGTCCAGTTATAACCAGTATATCCTGTTGTATATACAGCTGTTCCGAGATATTGTTCTATTCTCTTTATCGCATCTTCTATTTCGTTTATATGATAATAAGTAATATTGGTTATACCTGGATATATAACGCTGTTATTGGATTTTATATTGTTATCTATTCCAGATAACCACATTGTTACAGGGTAGCTGTATCCGTTTCTATTAAGATAGTGTTCTATATTGTTTGTTATATCCCTTGCTAATTTAATATCAAAGGCTTTGACATACCCCGCTCTCTGACACGTTACTACGTTATATGATAGCACACTATTACCACTGAAGGAATCAGGGTTGCCTGGAATATATGAGATGAATAGTCTATTATCTGTAAGCTCGGGTAGATTTTTAATTTCAAAATATGTATATACAGGAGCTACGCAATCCTTCTTGCCATGAATATAGTAATGGTCATTTATATTTAGTTTACTTGTGCCGAGATATACTTTGAGTGAATCTCCAATAAAATAGTAGCGCGGCTTAAAGAATCTACTATTACTGAAATTTGTTATCATATTGCCAGTAATGGGCCAGTAGTTGGATATAATCTCTCCTGTGCTGTTATTATATCCATGCGGCACTTCACAAATAATTTCAGTATACATGAAACTAAATTTGTCTGGATTAATAATAGCACCAGTAAATTGAAAATCATTATATGTGTAGTTACTGAAAGGTACAGTCCAGTATGTTATGTTTGCCTGTCCGAATATATTCTTATACTCAATACTCATATTGTCCCCGTCCGTCAAGTTTTGTAGGTCTGTCCGTTATATTATATACTATAAGCACAGAGTCCTGTTGTAGGTCATTGGTGCTTCCAAGCTGTGTGAATATCAAGGTTATCTCATCATTTTCATATGAGTAATCACTTGGATAGCTTATAAACTCTACAGGGTATGTATCAACAGTATGATATAGACTCATAAGAAATTCATCTTTGTTCTGTGCTTGTAGAGTTGTCGGAAATATAGTAGACTCAGGTGCTGGTGCTTTTATAATAAGTGTTGATAATATTTCATCATAATGATATGTCGATGGAACTATTTTTATATTTTTCTGTTTAAGTCCAGGTATATTATATCTGTGCCAATCCTTGCTTGTAAGTTTTATAATAAATGTATTAGTTATATCACCAGCTTTTACCTTCACTGATATATCCTGATCGAATTTAAAGTCGCCGGGTGGATAGTAGTTTAAGAATATGTTCCCGCGGTTATCTGTATTTTTGCTAATAAATGGTTGTGGGCAATCTTCCTGCATTGAGAAATCATATAGATTTACATTACGTAAATCACGATCAGTAATAACGCCAATAGATGGTATAAGAAAATCACCACGTATGATATTATTTGAGCTTATATTTGTATTAGTATTTATAAATGTTATAATATCCCCTTCTGCGACTGAAATAGCATCATATTTCGGACCTTTGCTATTGAATGTTTTTGTTTTACGACTGGTTCCCACAATGTAGTTTCCATTGTGTTTTATAATATCACTTATAAGTTCAACTGAGACTTCATAATTTGCTATTGGATTATTATTGCTATCTTTGATAGAAATACATATAGCTATTGGTTCTGAATGTGTAGTGTCGTTACTGTATGTTATATTTATTTGAGCTGGTATTTGTTCTGCTTCTCGTGGTGTTATAACCAGCGTATAATTCCCTGGTTCTGTTGTGAGTGGGTTTAAGTCTATTCCAGTTCTGAGTGGAATATTTAAGTTTTCAAATGTTATAACATACTCACTATTTGGATCACCATTATACAGGTATATACTATTTGTTTTTATATCATAATAGTAATCACTAAATTTTAATACATGTTCATTTTCGTACCAGTAATCTGGACATTTCTCAAATCTTGAAAGAGGGTCAAATAAACCAGGAAATGTAGATTCACTGGGTGGTTTAACTGTTCCATTTTCTCTTATATATCCATAACCATCGGATAGTCCATCTCTACTACTTATCTTTTCATCAAATACAACATTAAGATTGCTTAGTGTTCCTTCCGGGTATTTCTGTACTATGATAGGTGGATTACCCGTTGGGTCATCAAATCTTGACGATAATTCATTATCTATGAATTTCTGAAAGTTTATTGTGCCTGCACCATTCGGTAGCTCTTTTAATTCTATTTTATATAGTCCTTTTTCTTGGTCAAGTGTTGCTTTACTCACCTGTGTAATTTTTTCATTATATAAATAAAACTCTCTGTCATGGATATAGAAAAATCCAGGCACAACTCTAAGGTCTATATTCTGTATATATGAAAATGGTTCTTCGACATTTGACCCACCAATATATGCTGTCTTATCTATTTTATATTGGTTATCATAAATCTCTATATTCAGTGGTTTAAGATCATATTTTCCTGTTCCTGTGCCAGATATGAAGTCTTCTAATATTTTTATATTACTCATAATTCTATTTCCTTATAATTGCTTGTATCTACTGAAGGATTAAACTTTATAGGTAAAATAGGTTTAGCAGGAATTCTTGCCCCATGTATAGGTGTGGCATCGGTAATTATATTCTTTAATATGTATGGGTTTTCCTCTTCCATAGATGATATTATATCACTTATATCTTCTTCTGTATAAGGATATATGCTGTTTTGTTTATATAGCTCATCATTGATTGTATAAATCTCTATATCAGGGTATGTGTGTTTATCTTTTAACACTATATCATAATCAAGTGGTTGGGTGTATCCATTGAGATTATAGAACATTCCAGATATATTGATTTCATTATATAAATCATAGATATTTTCTGGCACAATAAGTGTCATATCATCATAGAGTTTAAAGTCACCCTCTATCGTGCTTAGTGTTTTATAAGATGAGTTGTCTGTTACTTGTGCTATGTTGTTGTTTATTTTTATTACACTTGTTGTATCAATAACTGATGGTAGTTTATATCCAACCTCATAATAAGAATTATATGTGTTTTCAAATCCTAAAGCCCGTTTTAATCCATAGTTTATTCCTATGGCGTTATTCTCTGTTCTATGTTTCCATATATCAAATATGAGTTTCTTCATGGAAATATTGTTAATCCCATAAGGTCTGGTTAAACCGAAATTATATGCAATTGCATCGAAGCTATTGAATATATTCCATGGAAGTATCTTAACAGCTTTATTATTACCATCGGTTATGTTGTATTTTATATTTGTATAGATCTTATTATTTATCGATACATACTTGTTTCTATAAGCCTTAATAGCTATAACTCTGTTGCTTGTATATAAATAGAAGCTGCCGCTGTCATCTATATAAAATCCAATGATATCATATGTATTGTTAAGAGTGATTGTTGCTTTGTGGTCTATATATTCCAGATATTCCAATCTTGCATCGCCGCTTATTATATAGTATTTGTCTTCATATTTAGTTAATACAAAAAGATAACCATTGAATAATGCGCAGTCTATAAGTCTATGGTCCTGAAGTCCAGTGTTTACATTTAAACGACTATAGGTCTTAACATCAAAGTTATCATATAGTGTAATTGCATATAATGCGTTATTTGTATAGTTTATTCCATAATAAATATTTGTGGCATGGTCTAATGTTATTTTATCTACCAATTGCCCGACTGTATCTGTTTCCTGTATTATCTTTTGAATTTGCTCTGTCGGTATTATAAACTTTGCTTTTGGTGTTTGTGGTTTATACGTTATAACACATTGTCCTATACTATTTGCCGGGAGTGTAATAAAGGCTTTGTATTCCTCTATAGCGCTACCAACATGCATCGATATATATCTATAATCATTTTCATCTATAACGCCGTTGTTATTTATATCAGCCCACATTATAGTTTTCCACTGTTCGAGCTCGAGGTCGTATTTGCTTTTTCCTCTAATCTGATCAAGTATCATTAACTCATAGTTACTTATTATACCATCACCGTTGAGGTCTAATTCCTCATTGAATTCTATTTTACTATCACATACTGTAAGATTATAATGCGTATCTATATCATCAATGGTTACTGAAAGCGTGCTTAAATCTGGAACAACATCCAGTCCAATATCTCTATGGTTGTAATCAATATATTTATTTATTGTTATTGTTTCTTCATTGTATATATTTATATTTGTTCTTGTAAGTTTTAAAGCGTTATCTATTCTTAATAAAGATGGTGTTAATATATACTTCTGGAAATTGTAATTTGCAATATGAATTATTGTATCTGTAGTAGATTCACTGGATACCTCTTTATATAGATCATAAGGTCCAGCAATGAATTCATCAATAGATGATGCTTTCTGTAATTTTTCTGTGAAGGCAATCCCGTCTATTTTTAGATTATCAACTGATTCTGTTGTGTATAATTCGTAAACAAGCCATTCTTCGTTTACATCCATTACATCGGGCATATACATTGCTTCAACGTATTTTGCCTCATTTACAAGCTCCAGACATATACTATGAACGAGATTTATCAACTCGTGTGATAAGTCTATATTCTTATATGTATTCTGCCATGGAAAGAAATGTTTCTTTACTATATCTGCAGTTGTTTTCTTATATGATAAATCTATGTTTTCTCTTCTCATATTCTAATCTCTATGTCTTCCTTAGTGCATACTAATCGTTCGTTGTAATTTAATGCCACACTTGTTCCAAGTAATGTTCTGTTATCAATCTTACCTTCATAAATAGAGCCAGATATAACCCCAGTTGTAGACTTAAGTGTATCGTTTACAATCGCTTGTATATCTATCTGTGCCCCTATTTTGGTGTTGTTTATCTTTTTAGCAATTTCAGTAGCTAGATTATCTCTAATTGTATTAAAGTAATCAAGACCCTGCAATGAAACATATATTGTTAATTTAAGGTTTCTCATAATCGGAGAAAAGCAATACACTGGAACGCCAAAATTTAGTTCTGCGTTAATCATCCTCTGGGCTTGTGGTAAGATATTTTCCACATCATCTGGATCTTTAGTTGAGATAAATACTGTTATACCACCATAAAATTCCTTGTATACTATATCTGCTATCTCTTCGATTTTATATAGCATGTTTATTTTGTGTTTATTTGAAAGACCTATAGAATTAGCAGCTTGTAATAATATATATCTATATGTATCATCATCTGCTATACTTGTCCCGCCCGTTATGGTTTTATGGTTTTTACACTTTAGTTTATCAGTTCCTATAGCTGATGGCATAATATTTGGTATATTATTGAGTGGTAAATCTATCTCAGTTATTTTGTTCTCCATTATCGTTATATTGCCGCTGCGCTCTGCCATACATCTTACAAAAACTGACGACTTATCAAAAGGTATAACAACATCATCAAGCGTAACTACACTATATGTATTATCAAAACTATAGCATCTTGTTCCGCTTTTAATAGTTATTCCTTCGCCATCTATTGTTAATTCACCTGCGGTTTTGCCACTGTCGATATAAATCTCTAGATTGGAAAGAGACAGGTCTGTTGCAAATGTTTCGAGTGTGGGATAGGTGTTTAGGAATTTACCATGTCTTAGAAGATACTCACCCTTCGCGCGGCTTATATCTATGTTATCTGCTATTTCGTATAAAACACTATAGGGCGCGGAGGTTGCATCCTTTAATGCTTCAATTAGCTGGTTAAGAAACGGGGCGTTTTGAGGTTCGCTTATACCATTGTTAAGTAACAACTTATTAAATACTTTATCTATATTGTCTAATCTATTATATGTTACAAGACTCATTGCTAACTCCTTAATCCTTTATAGTATAGAAGATACGTTCCTGGTAGAATATCTTTAGGAAATAATGCAGTATAATACTGGTAACCTTTAAGTGGATAGATATTTTCACTTATAGCTGTATCGTCTATGGTTACTTCTCTTGTAAATTGTAGTGCTTTAACTGTTTGCACATCTATAGTTATAGTTCCTATGTTATCCGTTAAGATACAGAGATTGCCAAATTTCTCTGTAATCTTCACATACATATTAGGGTCTGATAAAGATATAGATGTTATTTTTTGTACAACTTCTATCTCACTGTTGAAATCATCTATATAGTTATCAATTCTATATAACTTTCTGTTTCCGTCTGTTTCAACCACTGCTGTTTTGCTATTGGTTGTCAGTGAATATCCGGTATCACCGTTTAGTAGGTATATAGGGTCCTGAGTGTAATGAAAACTTATATCAAGCTGTGGGGTCACTGAAAGTTCTAATTCTCTTGTGGTTTTATTAACAATTATATAATCATATACCTCTATCGTATCATCTGTTAATTTTTGCGCTATGTTTTTGTTTTCATAATATAGATCGGATACTATACCTGATTTAATATCAAAATTGAAATCACTATGATAATTAACAACAAGGCCATCTGGTGAGGTATCCGTATATGTAATATCTATATTGAGATTCTCTATATCTGAGAGTCTGTTGTTTAGGGATATTTCTACTTTGTTTATGTTAATATAGCTATATTGTGATAATTGATTTAGTATATATTGCTTGATATTACTAAACATAATGTCCGTTGTCAGATTAGAGATGCCGCTTAGTAAGTCACTAGGTATTGCCATCAATATATTATATATAATCTGAGCTATATATTGCTCATAGCTTACCCAAGTTATATCTCTATCTGATAGGTATAGACTCCCGTTTTTTGTTATAGCTATATCGTACATTATTTTATCCTTTCAAAACTACTTATTATTTGTTAGACGTATACTTTTTTACACTGCTTTCAGTTTGAGAATCCATCTTTTCCCCACTTAAGTGTTTTTCCAGTGCATTTATATCTGATCGTGATTTGTTTATATCACTGGTGGATTTCTTATCATATATTATTTTCTTAGCTTCATAACACGCTTTGCCAAGGTCTATTAAATCTATTATTGGTAAAACTGTATTCATAATCTTAAATATATCAGGTAGGTATTTAGGGTGGGGAGTTAGTATAGTCCCCTGTGGTAGTACATCGGCTACAGGGTTTTCGTATGCTGAGAATCCCGCTGTGGCAAGGGAGTTTTTATTCTGTTTTGCAGAGCCTACGTCTACATGTCCAGCTCTTATCCCCACACCATCTGTGCTGCTCATTTTTATAAATTGTTTTCCGGTGCCATCGAATACATATAAATCACCGTTACCTTGATGAATAACAACCCCGGGAGAACTACCATTGCTCTTACCTTGAATGATAGTTAGGTCGTTTCTGTTACTTGTTATACCCAGTTGTCCCTCTATGCGTTTCTGCTTTTCCTGTAGTGATTTACAGATACCAGAAGGTTTACAGCTAAAGTTATCAATTGTGGATTTGAATTTTACAGGCTCGGGTAGTGCTTTATTCTGTATAGGTGGCGGCTCTGGAGGAGCCACTGCATACATATTAGTTACTATTTTACTTCTATATTGTTGATAACTTGGAACTACAACTTCTATTTGCTGATTCTCTGAAACAGCCTGCGGAAAGGCTGGATTTGCTTGTTTTAATAATACATTTTCTAATGTTACAGTTTCAGCAGTTACTGGATCCCGTGTTAAGATATTTAATCTAACCTCTGTGGGATTTGTATAATCAACATTACTTGAAAGGATTATACCTTTAACTTTTATTTCTCCCTCAGTTACTCTTGCATTTGTTCCTGCCATTCCTGTAAACCATCCGTTATATTTGAATATTCTATTAATACATCGTTTATAATTTCTTGCGAGTTATCATGGAGTGCCTCACCTATCCCCCTCCATGCAGTAGATACCCTTGTTTTTATTATATCATATAAACCTGCATTTTCGCCATCGATTTTGTCCATACCGTCAAGTCCTGCAACGAATGGGTTACCTCTGTAAAATAACGGGGTTATTGATACCGCATTTGATGTAAGAGTATTGTATAACCATAGATCTCCGATCTCAGGTATAGTATCCATGATTGCACTTCCTCCCAAATACCATACTCCTATTTTTAAAAGTTTGGCTATTTGAAACTGTTTAGTAAGAGATGTAGAATCATATATTAAAAGGTTCAGGAATGATCTTGCCTCACTTGTAACCTCAGCGGGCGGTACGCCTTTCACCGCAGCTATAACTTCTTTGGATGGGGTATACTCGTTTATATGTCTGTATAGATTTGTAAATGATTTATCTATACTTGTAATTTCTGTAGATGATTTAGTTTTTATATTATCTATTGATGTTATAAGCTCTGTTGCAGTAATATCAATATCTGCTGGTATTCTTTTTTGTATTTCACTTTTTAGTACATTATTGACAACCTCAGATATTTGTTCATGATTTATATTTTTTACTGTAAAGACTTCATTTACAATATTGTTATATATCTTGTTTATTGTCTCTTTATCAAAGACCTTAGATAATTGTTCTTTTACATTTTCTTTTAATGGGATTTCCTGTATTAGTTTCTTTATATATGTTTTTATATTCAGCTCCGTTATACGTTTTAGTTCAAGTGCTTGTTTTGAAATATAGGTATAAAATGAGATATTACCTTTCTCTGTTCTTACACTCACCTGTCTGAGCTTTTCCACTGTTGATAACGCTTTACGGTTATCCATTGTATCTATGACTATTTGTTTTGTTTTCTTATACAACATCTTGTTTGTTATCTTACTTTTGAGTTTATTGAGTTTTTCACGTATTTTGCCAGGTGAGTTCTCAACGTTGGCTGTATTTTTCTTCAATATGTCTAATTTTATTTTGTTTAGTTTAAATCTCTTATAGGCAATGTCTGATAATGTACTTATACCCATCAACACACATCCTGCGAATAATATAGTTCTTGCGATTGATACTAAACCTAACCATACAGAACTTGTTGTTCTTGAAATAGCTGATTTGTTTTCAGTGATAAGCCCTGGTTTTATAACTGTGAGGAAACCACTTTCTGTGTCCATTATATGTGTAACTTCTCTTGCTTCTATAAAGCCATACATATCTGTGTTTTCATCGTAGATATAGATATAATCCCCTTCTTTTATACGACTATCACCAAGTATCGTAATAGAACCATCATACATTTGATTTAAAAGATTACACATTATACTTGTCGCATGTGTTGATACTACCGTGTGTTTGGCTCCTGGGAATACGTTTATATTTCTAAAATATGTGCTATATACTTTCATAACTCTTGGATCTAACTTGTAATGCACAGGTAATAGATATTCGTTTCTATCATCTGATTCTTCTGGTCTTATAGCGTTATCTGAGTCTGTAGGTATTATAAGTCTTAAGGTATTGTAAGGCTCCATCAGTTGTATATCGTTGCTCACTATATCTCTTCCGGATATTTTCATATGTGATGATCTGATGCGTCTATATGATGTACTAATTGAGGCACTTAGTCTTTCTATATAGTCTATATAATATTCAACTGCCATTTCCAGGGCTATTAATTTTATTACCATAGATGTTTTTGACCCGTAGTGGCCTGTTTTAGTATATGCTATATTTGCAGGTTTATACTTATCATTTATACTTACTTCACTTACAACATCTACTATGTCAATTACAGGGAATGTTTTCTCATTTGATTTAGATTTATCTGATAAAATCTTTTTATATGTTCTTTTAACATCCATGTAATTGCTTTTAAGTATGTTTAAACTATCGATGAAGTTGCTTTGTTCAGTGGATATGTATAGCCATTTATATACTATATCCAGTATATTAGGGTCTGCTGTGTTTATACTAAACTCAATGTTTTGAAGTATATAAGTTTCTTCATCTGATTGTTTATTGCTACCAAGATATGCAAGACATATCGCGTTTGCGTGGACTACTATTTGTACAAGAACTGTTAAAAGAGATGTAAGTTCGTCTTCTATGTTTTTATCATAGAACTTAACATATTCGGTATATAGATATTGTATTCGGTCGATAATATATTCAAAAGTATCTTTTGTGCTTAGTTTTATTTTTCGTAGAAAGTCACATAGCCTTGTTGCGTTTAATGTTCTTATATCACTTCCATGTTTGTATTTATAATATCCGTAATTGTGTCCCCATACAAGACTTGACCTTGTTTTAAATGGAACAGTTTTTAATGTAGTATTGGGGATTAGTGTCTTTATATCTTGTAGTATATCCCATACTGTATCGTTATAACTTATCCATGCTGTGCCTTTACATAGTATGTAATTCAAAATACCATCATAATCTTGAATATCAGAATCACCGATATTTATATTTTCAAATAGAGTATAATTTGGTTTTACTGTTACGTCTATACCGTTTTCTTGTAATAAGAGTGACATCTTATCTGTAAACAAAGAAGCCTTTACGGTTTTGTAAAACTCTGAAGTTGCCAGTGTTAATTCAGGATCTATTGTGACCTGCATTTCTGGAACTATTGTATAGTCATCAAACTTCCCTTTCAATGTGGCATCTGTTAAGACATAGCTAATAATATTTCTTAGATGCTCTATAGGCTTCATATAAGCATCACCTATAAACGGCACAGTGATATAATGAGTTATAGTGGATAGATTAGGTATTATTTCTATCATATCATTAAGTTTTTCACTATCACCATATATCTTTATGTTTTCATAAGAAATTTCTTCCATGAGTGTGTCACCCATAGATGTCGCATTTATAATCATGATCTCACCTGGAGTAATATCGGTTATACGACCTACAAATACTGTATCTGCCTCTGTTAGAAATGGAGTATACCCCATCTGTATTTTTATCTTACATCCGGGTTTTATCAATATTGAGTTCAGTTCGCTATTGCCATCTTTGTCGTCTGTTAATAGATAACCTGGATTGAGTTCGGTTGTAATATCTGATAGATTGTTTAAAATATTGGTTATCTTTATAACAGCAGTTTGTATAGGTGATGTTATATCACTATGTATAGTACAGGATATTATAGATTTATAATTATATAAATCATCAAATAGATAATACGCCTCACTATCCTCTTCTATGAAGAATAGTTTTAATGCAGGGTATTGAACTGAATTTCTAAACCCGACACTGTTTACTGCAATATCTGTTGTGTATTCCTGTATCATTGTGTTATATAGGTCTCTTCCGGGTTTGCCAACAGCACCCATATATGAAGCAACAAGTGCTCTTGCGATCATTAGGTTATTCAATGTATCTGGTTTTAGTGTTGCAAGTAAATCCTTACTTGCTGTATTTTTTGTAACGATTGTTTTTATTACATTTAGTATTGAGTCACTAATCATTTTACATGTATTGGCATTTACATTTGGAGAAGCATACAGTCGCGGTATATCGTTATTTGTTCCCAAATAACTGACTATTGTTTTAAAAACTGTCATATAATATCTATTCAGTGTAATACTACAGTTATCTGGATAGATATTGATAGTCATAGCGCAATTGGATTCTATTTTGTGATCTTTATTAAACTGTTTAGAATCGCATACAAGATTGGCATTTGCATTATATACTTTTACATAGAAGACATCATAATTTTCTATTTTGTTATTAGATACTATTTTGATATAATCCTCTGCAAGATTCATTGCCTCAACTATTATTCTTACTGCTTTATTATAGTCTTTATGATTTACTATATCGTTTCTGTATATATTCAACAGATCGTCTCTGAGGAGATTTCCGCTTTTTATAATGGAGAAAATATTGCCAGCAAGATTATCAATTATATTTGTGTCTATATCTGATATAATGTTTTTTAATATAGAATATAGACTATTGTAGTCATTTATTGATAAATCTTTTGAGTATTCTTCATATAGATTGTTTACCATATTCGTAAGGTTTAGGATATTATTATTATATTCAGTTAAGTAACCAATTTTATACATCCAGAAATCTGGCGGCATACCTGTTCCCAGAAATGATACTATAGGATAATCCATGTAGCTATTAGTGTTATAATCTATAATATCAACTGATGTATTTAGTATTTCATACATCCATATCATACTTCTTATTGATAAGTCGATAAGCACATCTGGTGTTATTATGGCTTTGTTGTTGCTGTTTATTGTATGTGAGAGTTTAAGCAGGTTACCTTTTGTTATTAATATATTTATTGTCTTTTTTAAAAAGAGACTGACAATCATATCAAACATATCATATATGAACATAAGAATACTTGTGATGTATAAGAAAATAGAGAATATATTTAATACCGCACCAGAAGCCGTAGCTATACCAAGGTGAATGGCAAGTCTAGCACATGCCTTTTCTAATACCTGTACTACTATAAAGTTTATTATTTCTTTTAAAGCCGATATGATTGGTAAAATTGTAGCTCTTATAAAAACATAACTCATATTGAATACATCAATATCGAGTTCCTTCATTATATCACTATATGAGTATAAATTATTAGGACTATTTAAAACCTTAGGGTCTGATATAAAATATCTGGCCATTAGCGATGTTAGAAACTTTCCACAATATCCAACAGAAAATCTTAATCTATCCAAGGGATAATTATCAGACATTATGAATCCTGATATGATCTCTGGTGTATCTATTGGATATTTGAATTTCAGTTCGCGGAATAGTTGTTCAATATAATTTAATTGTTCATGTACTATATTAAATTTATCATCTATATTGTCATATATATTGCTTACTATGGTATCATCATTATATTTATTTATAAGTAGGGAAGATATAACTCTATCTATAGCTGTTGAGCTGAGTAATCCGAAAATACATTCTTTAACATGGTCATTATATTCTTGATTTATCAATATCAACGTTGCACTATTGTGCAATTCCATGAATCCGTTTATATCTTTTGAGACTTTGTAACTGAATGTTTTATCCATAATATCTGTGGTAAAATCAGCACCAGAGGGATTTACAAGTATAGTAGAAACGTTCTTTGCAATTCTTATACCCCAGTATTGTATAATAGTCATCATCGCTGATACCAATGATGCATCTATCTGAGTTGTGTTGGATTCTACTTTACTTGATATATTGCTTATCAGTCTTTCGATTTCTACTTTGCATTTATCGTCGAGGCTTGTTAGTAAGCTTGCATTGTTTTGCAAGAATAGCTTTATACCAGATATTGAAAGTTTACCATTATTTTCCTGTAGGCCATATATATCAATGGATCCATTTGTGGTAGAAACCGGGATTTTTAGATAAGGCAGTGAGGCATTATTGTTGTATTCTGCTATATCCATGTAACTTTCACAACAGTCGTATATAAATTGGTCTACGTTGTTTTTCTCAATAGCCTCAAATAGGTCATATATGAAGTTATACATAAATAGTGGAATCAAGTTTGTGATATTCATATTAACATAATTGTCACTGTCTTTACTAATAGTTGCAAGAGTATATGCCCCGAGCGTTAAAGGTATAGCGCTACCTATTCCAAGAGCACTATAACTATACATGTTGCTATCTATATGATTTTTTAAAGTTCCAGTTGGATCTTTGAATAGACCTTTTAATTTATTTATATCGCCGGAGAATGTAGATATTCTGTTGAATATCTTTATAGGTATAATTATAGATCCTATGAGACCTAAAATATCACCGCTGTTTTCTACGATATTACTGAGTGTTAAATCACGCTCCATAGTATTGTTGCTCAATAGATTCTCTATTGATTCCAATACCTTATTTGCTTCACTTACCGATTTATTGGACTCAAGATATAAAAGATCTGCTACGTCTTTTAAATCAACGCTCTCAAGTTGTGATAGTTTCTCTGTTAGTTTTTTTATCTTATGGACTACATATATAGGCATGAATTCAGTCATGCAGTACTCTATAGATATATAACTGGTTGATTGTAAGTATCTATAGATATTATACTCTGTATCTTTCTTATCATTTTTACATCTTGCTGTCAACGGCAATAACGGGATATTAACTCCAAGTTTCTCTTTCTTCAGGATCTCTGCTGCATATACTTTATTATTGATAGCATTAAGTTCCAATAATATTTGATAACTTCCGGGGTTATCAGGCATTGATTGGATTTCCATTGAAGTAGCAACGAACGTGTTTATGCCTAAACTGTTTAAAAATTCATTGTATATTGTAAGTGGTGAGGTAATAAATGGATAAACCTTTTTATCTACAATCTTGGATACAACGTTTAAGACTTCCTGTTTTTGATATATATCCATTATGGTTTTAAATCTATTTTTACTATCGCCGGCGTTGAATACGCTTCTTGTCAGTGCAAGCATTGAAAGCTGTCTATCAATTTTATCAGCTACTTTGAAAAGACTTGCAAGCCCCAGTATATCGATTATATCGTTTGTAATTATAGTAATAGTTGCTTGTTTTACTTTTCCACCTGTTGATTGTACTACAGGTGCGTTTTCTCCTTGCATCTTTATCTTTGCACTGTTGCCTGGCATTTGATGCACGGTTATATCTGTAACTTTGTTTGTGAGGTCTATAACGTAATTTTGTATGAAGCTATCTATTGTGTCTTTATATATTCTTTTGATTATCTTTTCAATAGCGTTATTTACAGATAATAAAAACTTTTCAATTTGCTCTGTAATTGTTTTGTCTACATTTTGTAAACTATATGTACTATTGATACTGAAGTTAGGTATAAGATAATCCAATGGATTTTTAGGGCTACCGTTTTGAAATATGGAAAAATGAAGATGAGGTCCTGTGGATCTTCCGGACCCGATTGCCCCTTTTGCACCACCAGAGTATGCTATAATTTGTCCTTTTGTAACATATGTTCCTTTTTCTATATTTTCTGCAAATCCAGATAGGTGCGCATATATTGTAACAAATCCATTATCATGTGTTATTTTAAGATAATTACCATAACCATTTCCGACAGAGTTAGTATATTCTACTTTTTCTGTAATATAACCAGCAGCTGCGGCATATATCGGTTTTCCAACCTCGCATCCTATATCTATACCATTGTGAAATTCTGTAGGGTTGGAACGTTTAAAATTATCAACCTTAACAGTATCTCTTGTGCCAAATTTACTTGTAAGACGACCAGATGTAGGAATCATAAAAGTTAGTTTACTGTCGTCTTTTATAATATCACTGTCATAAAAACGTTTATTGTTTATTGATAAATAGTTTCCACGTTTTTGACTTTTATAACCACTACTCCATTGTGTTCCAGCGTTAGTGTTTATACTGGTAATTATGGTATCGTTACTTAATGTATTTATGATATTATCAAGTATCCTTGGATCAATACCTTCTCTAAACATGTTACCAAGCATTGGGTATTTTTCGCTCAGGAATTTATTACACTCATTGTATATTGATTTATAAGTTTGCAGAATAGATTTAGGATTACTATCGGCACCTTCACTTATGGCTGTTTTAATTAGATCCGATATAGATTGTGAGGCATTTTGTAGTTTAAATAATTGGCTATATTTATTTGCTAAATTAACTTCGTTTTGTCTTATAGAGGTTTTAACGTTTATTTCAAATGTATGATATAACAACTCCGGGTTATATGTAACATATCGTGATCCTGTCAGATTTTGGTCTAACTCAACTCTGGTTCCACCACCGGCGGCAACAGCATTGATATACTCTTTAAATCCTTCACTTTCACCTATATCGTCTGTAACACTAATAATAGGGATTTCGCTTTCTGTATCTTTATAATTTATATTGTTAAGAGTTATTAGTTTATTGCTTACAGTCTTTTTGATATTACTTTGAGAATTGTTGCTCATTATTTGCCTCACTTAATCCTCTTTGAGTTTCTTCTGTTGACAGCATTTCTATGTGCTTTTGGATATACTATCTTTTCAATAGGTTGACTCCATATGTTGAGTTTTTTACTTTTAGCGTATTCCTGTGCTTCTTGATATTGGTATAATCGTTTTACCATATCCTTTTCAGATAAGTTCAATGAATTGAAGCTATTGCTCATTTCAGCAGTGAAGTGTGTAGGGTTTGCAAAGGCATATCCCTGCCGCACCATTTCAAGTCCGAGGTTTGTTTGTTCTTCGTTATCAAGGAATATTTCTCCCATAATACGATTTAAACCAGAATTGTCATTTATATTTGATGGTTTTACTATAATTTTGTTGTTTGTTGTTTTTATCAACTGCATAAGATAATGACGTGCTTCTTTTGCGTAAGGTTGCGCTACGATCTCATTTCTATCATGAGCTGCAAATTCTTTTAATGAAGTGGTTTCAGGTGCGTCAATTCCAAGAACCCTCACATCTTTTCTTATTGTTCTGTTAAATGCATCTGTATATACTATTTCCACTATATCGCCATCTGGAACATGCACTACTGTGGCTTTAAACGGAGCTGTATTCTCACCTGTATATTTTGGAAATTGCCCCAATGCCTCTATCATTCTGTCACTTTCTTTTGTGTATAGCCCGAAAGCACTAGCATATATCTTGATTGCATCATCGTCTTTCTGGCCCATTTGTAGTTGTCGTAAATATTGTTGCTGTAGTAATGCACCTTCCAGTGTTCTACAATAAAGAACTCTATCATTGAGTGAGTTAACAGTTAATACTCTACTTATAGTAAGTAATATCCTAATATCGCGTGGTCCTACATAATTCATAACAAGCCTATCTATTGTAACATGAACAGGAGTTCCGCTTAGGGCTTGCATTATTTCTCTTCTGGATGCCTTGTTTTCTACGATTTTATCACTATCATATCCGTATGCTTTATATATGTGCTTATTGTGCATTATGGGTTGTAATAGTGCAGCAACTATCGGATTTAATATTGGAACAACAGGTACTGTGTCATTTATAATTACCAGCTTCTGGATATGGGTATTAAACTTATTTACGTTTACTATAAGTTCTATTTGTATAGGTGTTTCTGTCGGAAAGGACATACTCATAGTTACTGCAAGATCTGTTCTTATCGTTCTTAACATATTTATGCTGTTTTTTCCAATGTAGTAAATCCCAGTAACTGTGGTATCAGAATCATCGCCATAGACAATATCAGCGATTCTCATTATCGATTCGCCATTTGTCATTCTGTTTATAAGTTCATAACACGATGTTGAAAGATATATATCGCCAATATTCTCATCATGGGTTTCTATTTTATTTAATATGTTTTCAGTTATATTTTGTTTATTGCTTGTTATGTAATCTATTACCTGCCTGTTATCTCTACTATTTATTGCTTTATTGGTGTTTGTTTGGTTTATATATTCAGAAAATATATCTACAAGTTTTTCTAATTTATCACGAATATCATTTATAGTATCGATAAGTTCTGAATAACTCTGGCTAACCTGTTCGCCCAGTTTGGCATCGAGATCCATATATGTAGTTATTACCACATTTACTATTTCATTTATATCTTTATCTATATGTTGTTCTATTTTCACAGCTGAATCATAAACATATTGTATTATATCTTTTATATCTTCCAGTGTTATGTTTTGATTTTGTTGCAGTTTTATCAGATTATCTATTGTTAAGTTTGATTGTTTTATAAGTTGTTCTATTTGCATCAATAGTATATTACTATCTGATATAACTATATCATTGTTATTTATCGCATCCTGGTCTATAAGTTCGATAACATTTCTCTGATCTATTTCTATAGGCATAACATATTAACCTTTCATATTATTCTTGATTACAACTTGTGGCGTTGTTCCTGTTATTTGTTTAACAGTATTTGATATATATTCTATAAGGTCCTGTTTGCTCATCTTTCCATTATATATTGTTTCTTGTTTTATATACAATTCAATCTTCATCGTATTATTACTCCTTGATACGCGGGTGTATGTTTCTGTGAACTTGATTTACTATAGACATCATTGATAGAAGAGATATATCTTAAATACTTATCTTCTCTCCGGGTATAGTTATAATTACTTACAAGTCTTACTGGTTTTTCTTTAAGAAACATCTCTAACTCTTTACCTATTATACCAGTTCTTTCGTAATAATTACCACCGAGTCCTGGTTTGCTTTCGGTAATTCCTAAGACATCATTTGTTGTCATAAGATTTATAGCATGGCCAACGAAAGAACCAACAACTAAGCTACTTATGATACCGGCAATATATGAGCCTATTTTCTTACTCCTTATATGTTCCAATTCATCACTACGTAGAATTGGTTTATGTGTTTTTTCTATAAAGACATCAAAAAGAGTTCTTGGATAAAACACAGTCTGACTATTTTCTATAATACTGTTATGGATCAACCGTCTGAAGAATACATCTTTTTCCTTTTTTCTAAGAGATGCTCTCACTATAGAGTCTATTTTAACGGTGTCGTGTATGATATTTGCGCGCTCACCCTGAAGTGATGCAATCACATGGGCAAATCTATCTTCCGTCGGGGTATTAAGTTTTAAACCTTCATTTGACCAATTTTGTTTTATTAGGTTAAGAGCATCGTATGCAGTGGGTGCACCGGGATAATTTGCCATTCTTGTTCTTATCTGTTCTGATGGCTCTGAGAGTAAGGAGTTTCCATGTATCTCTCTGTGAATTTTTAATTCATTAATTAGAAATTTCCAATCATCTTCTGTGAATGAGGTGAGTTGCTTCTTTTGTTTTGCTAAATTTTCAGCTTGTTTTCTTGAGTTTAATATATAGTTGTTAACTTCATTTGTGTCGTATACCCACTCAGGTGCATCGGTTGCAAAAGGAAATACATTGTTTACTTTTATACTCTCAAGACCAGATTTAACATAATTGCGATATATAGTTTTTAATATATTCGTATCTGTGATATTTTGCTCTATTATGTTTCTTAATTGTTTACCCGCAGATATGTGTATTTTTTTAAGCTCTTCCCCAACTTCTATTCTTTTATTTACATACTCATAAAATGTATTAAAATCCACTTCACTTTCTATGCTATCTATCATGTTGAACTTTAATAAATCATCTTTATATCCATGTATATTTATAATTGGATTGCCATTTACAAGCCTTTTGAATTTTTCACTATCAACTAATATGTTTCCAGGGTGTGTTGATTCCATTTCTGATAGTATCTTTTTAATAAAGTCAATATATGAAACAGTTCCATGTTTTGAACTGATGGTGTTTTGTGTTATAAAATCACTGGCAAATGTCCATATTAGTTTTCGCTTTTCATCATTATTGTAGTATTTTTCTGCAAGCATTAAAAATGATTGACCTAGTTTATAAGCATCAGCGGTAAATGTCTTTGTCTCTGTAAATTTTGGTAATTGTTCTTTAGCTGTCTGTCTTTGATATTCTATATATGCTTCTTTGCTGCCGGAGACTATCTCTTTGAAGAGTCGCTCACTCCCAGGCTTAAGTCCTTTGATTTCATGATGAATCAAAAAGGGATCAGTTTGCTGAGCAGATGAAAGTTTTGTGGCATTATATGTTTCATCTCTATATAAATCGTTTACTACATATAGAGTATCTACATCTTTTATATCTATACCTAGTTCTTTTGATATTATTTGTTTAAACTTTCCTACTGTTTTGTTATATTTAGTTATCTTGTTTTTAGGAAAGGGTTTTATTATATTTTCCTCTATGTATTTGTTTAAAGGAGTTAGTTTGACTTTATATGCCGGGTCTTTTTCTTTTAGCTGTGTAATTACATCCAGCACCTTAATGCTTTCAGCATTTGCGGCTTTATATGTTATAGCACCGTCTTCTCCACTTGTTTTTGTTACTAAAAGCTTCTTGGTTCTACTGAGTAATGCTTTTAGATTCATATTTTGATCATCATATTTTTTTGCTATCCTAAGTATGCTTTGTTCTGGAATGTCAGGGTCAGTTGGTCTTAAATTATATTGTTTTAAAATCTTATCGAATTCTTCACTGATAACATCATTTGCCGTTAATACAAGCTGAACAATATCACCATCCTGGTCACCATAAAATACACTTTGTAATTCCGCCGATGTATATATCTTGTCTTCATGGGATTTGGAAAAGTTTTTTAATATCATTCTGGCTTTTTCAATAGTTTCAGGTGTTGCATTACTTTGTTTGCTTATCTCCTTTAATGTCTTTTTGATCCAATCAACATTTTGATTACCTGTCGGATTATGAATTACTACTTCAACTGGGTATTCGGAATATGGTCCTATGATAGGGTTACGAACAAGAAGTCCACCAAGTTTTAATGGCTTGTCTTCCTTCATTGCCTGAGTTATTAAATTATAAGCCATTTGTTTGTCTAAAATTTTAATCATTAAATGCTTTTGTTTCTTGGTTAGATTTTGTATCTTGTTTTTCTTGATTTTCTCAAGTGTTCCCCTACTCAATGGTGATTTTATTATTTCATATGTTTTTTTATCATACGGGCGTTCGTCTTGATATTCTTGTCTTATTCCTATACTTTCTAATACCTCCAGAGGGGAATCTATTGTTATATCTTTTATACTACGAATTCGTTCATGAATTGATTGTATCTCTTGCTTAGTTCTTTTTAAATCTTTTTCAAGTTGTTCAAATGTGATTTCGTTGTTACCTGTAAGTATTCTTGCCATCATGGTCGGGGTAACGCCAACTTGCAAAGGTTTTAGTTTAGCGTTAGTTAATAACCCCTGAGCTGACAGTGGCATATTTATAGAAAACATATGTTCTATAAATTGAGAGTTTTTACCAGATGAAAACTTAGCCAGATTTTTCAAAAATTCCTGTGTGTCTTTTTCTATCTCCTGTTGTAAAGCATAGTATTTTTCGTCTCCTTTATTAAGAGTACGTATATAATCTAGTTTTTCTGCAATTTTATGTAAATACTCTGCTTGTTCATTTTGCATAGCCCTCATAGTATAGAAGGTTTGCATCTCTTTTGTTCCAACAGGATTGCCGCCCTCTTCACTGAATGTGGCAAGTAGCTTAAATGTGTCATCTCTGTCGAAGTTTATTAACGGAACTAAATCCCCCTCTAAGTCACTGTTAAGTCTTACATTAAATGGAAGTTTTAAATATGTGAATTCATTTGCTTTTCTTGTATTTACATGTTTTGCTAATTCATGCATCAACTCAGATTTTACCATTACTACGCTATTGCCACCTATTCCCAGTTTATTCATTTGTTGTAGGTCATTTATACTCAGACTATCTTTAGATAACATGTTTTGTACTTCATCATTAAAAGCGGCACTGCTTATGTTTCTTATATTATCTGATATAAATCTAAATTGTGCACTCTGTAGTTTTGCGTCGTTAACTATAATCTCTCTGTGCATTCTTGTAAGAAGGTCATCATCCTTAGTTGGATCGAATATATTGATTTTATATTCTCTGTTTCCTATTTTAATCTTTTTGCCTTTTTCATCTAGTGTGATACTATTTAGCAGCATTCTTTCTGGTGAAATGTATTTGTTTAATATATATGACATGTTGTGGTCAAGGAGTGTTGACATATATCTTTCCATATAGGCAAGACCTGTTTCTGTGAAAACACGCATAGACTCTTCTGTAAGTTTTACACCGTTAACAAAGCCATTTATAGTTCTTTGTGTAGATGCAACAGCTGAGTTATCTATTTCGCTCACCATATGTATAGCCGCCAATGGATTAAATGAGGATACTGCTAATTTACCGGGATCACCTTTAAAATATCCATCCATTATAAATGCAGGTATATAGTGTCTGGGTTTACCTATATTTATATCGCTTTTGGCATAATCTATGAGTTTATAGTTTATCGAATCTTTATCAATTTTACTGTTGATAAAGTTTTCGATTTCATGGATCTTTGAAACAAATACTCCCCAATTATTTGTTTTCAATGCCTCATCTATTAACATTTCAATTTCTATTGCTCTTTTCATTTCAGGTGAAGATTCGTTTATATTGTTTTTAAACTCTATACCAACATTGAAATCCTTATCTATATGTACTTTTTGTATACTATTGTATGCGTCCTCACCGAGCATATATTTTATAAATTCACCTGTAAAGGTTGTAATCTTATTATGTATTAACTGCTTTTTCTGTTGCCCTTCGGGGATATTGAGATTCTCCATTTGTTTCTTATATAGTTTACCAATATCATTTATGACCTTATGTATAAAACCGATACCATAGGAACCGGTATTATATCTTTTGAAGTTTTCACTGGTTGTTATAAAATCAATAGCAGCCTGTGTTTCTTTACTTTGTAAATCCAGTCTGTTTCTAATCTCCTGCTTTTGTATGTATTTATCTATAGATGATTTAGTGATTAGATCAAATATTGTGGATTTTGAGTATACCTCTTTGCTCATGAATTGTAACGGTTGATTTTGTGATATGATAAGTTTTACAGTATTTGTTTTACTGTTATCATAAACACCTGTTACAATACCGCTAAACGGAGCATATATTGGTTTGTTGCTCTCAGGTTCAAAACCAAGAAATTCTCCTTTTCTTATGTGAATATCGTATTGTTTTTTTGTTCCGTAATTTTCCTTCCATGTTTGTATAATACCTTTGACTTTCTTTGGTATTTTGTTATTTACACTTGTACTAAGTGTGATACCTTTATCCCTACGAATAGTAAAATCATCTAAATTAACTCTACCATGCGCTACATCTATAACAGCTGCTATAGAACCATCTGGTATAATATGGTTATTATCCCATATCATTAGCATCGAAGAGCGACGGATTGGTATTGTTTCTTTGTTCTTTGTAATCTCTTTTAAGATATTTGAAGATACTATTCCAAGTTTCACAGCTATGGATTTTGATGTTTCTTTTTGTATCTTACCTTTTGCTATATTTAATCTTGCGACAGTTTGGCTGCCATAGTAAGGATAAGGACCAATACCAAAGACCGGTAGATTTGATCCAGCTGCCGATTTTGTAAAGGCGGTTTCTGATATACCAGTAAAAGAGCTTTTGTGTTGTGTGTTTATATATTGTCCATCAGCTGTTTTTTCATATATAGGTCTGCCTTCAAATGCTTGCAGGATTTTCTGTAATGCTCTTTTCTCCTTTTGTTTATATATATTTTCAGTGTAAGGGATAATATCTGAATATATAAAACTTTTACTTGCCAGACCTTTTATCGGGTTACCGGTTAGAATTACTCCTTTCTTTTGAAATATAAAGTTAATTGTATTTTGAATAATCTCTGCGACCTTTTCACTATGTGGTTGTAGATTTTGTCCAGCAGAAAACAGTTCACTTTGTTTGTTTGCAATAGTTGTAAGAACTCTTTCTATATTTTGTATAACCTCAGCATCGAAGCGTGGTTTATATAATATGTTTTCAGGAGAAAGCTGCGCTTCTGGTCTATACAACCATGTTCTTATACCCTCTTGAATTAAATCACCTTGATAATTAGGTAACGATACTTTAGCTATATGCCCATCTTTATCCTTTAAAGTCAGTTCAAATGTATTTCTATGGAGATCATTGTATTTGCGTGCGTAAACTATCTCTATATCGTGTTCAAGGAGTAGAGCGTGAAGACCTTTGTATTTCTTTTCAACTTCTGGCATTATTTTTGTTCTTGAGTATGCCATGTCGTTGGCCAGAGTATCGATTAGAATCTCTTTTTCTCTTTCTATTTGATTTATATCACGTAGACCATCTACTGCTTCTTTTCTGATAAATTCATTTTCATCATCAAATTCACGCTTATAATAGTCGAAATCAATTTCCTTTTCTTGTGGCCAGGGATTATAATCTGTGAGTCTTTCAATTCCTATAGTTTTATGTGGTCTATGTTTTAAATTAGGAGTTGGAACACTTGATATAATGGGAATATAGGATTGTACATTGCCTTTTGCGGCAACACTAAGTTTTGTATATAATTCATCAAGGGATTGTATATCTCTTTGTAGTTTTTTAAGATAATACATTTGGGCTGCCACTACACCGATTGTAGTGGTAGACAATATTAGCTTTCTAAGAGCACTTTCTTGTTCGTCTTTTTGGAGTTTCTTTCTATAATCATACATATTACCATTATACCATATTCAGATATATGGTAATGGTATCACTTTTATCATCTATTATATTTACATTGTTTGTTATATTGGATAGTGCTTTTCTGATTTTACTCTGTATTGTGAATCCTTTGTTTAATTCATCAAATGTTCTTGATGGTTCAAGAAGATTTGAATAAACTATTTCGTTATTATATAATCTCATTTTCTGCAATCTATTCATGGTTGCCATTTGATTATACCAGCCAAGACCGGCATCATGAGCGTTTAATCCTTCTTCTTCGTAAGTTCTGATTGCAGGTATCTCAATAGGTACATTTGCATTATATATAGCTGAGCTTATATCAGGAATTTCTTGCTGCTGTATTTGTTTTCTTAATTTCTCTGCTTCTATTTGTGCCATGTCTTTCATACCAACACTTTTATACAGTGCAGGTAGAGCATATTGTGGGAGTATCTCTTTTACTCTTTCAAAGTCGTCTCTTGTTACATTTTCAATTACATCTTGAATATAATGGCGCTCTGGTCCTGAAATTACTTTTGCAAGTTTCGATGGTGAGAATATTTTATCTGTAAATGCAATACTACTTATTGTTCTTGTTCCATCTTTTAAATACTGTGTATCCCCGGTTTGAATATAAAGCAGGTTATTTTTTATGTTTTTTATAATATCAGTTTGCATTTCTATATCTCTTCTTGTTTCTACTCTGTCTGGTACAACTGGATTATCTATTATATCGTTTGTTATACCAACGGTTGCACCTATCAGTGCGGCACCTTTAATATAGAAATTTGTTCCAAGTAGTGCATTTATAACCTGAGAGCCAAGAGCAAAGGATATACCACTTTGTATAGGGTCATCTATATTAAACATATTATATGAATAGCTTTTAATAAAGTCTTCGTATGGGTTATCCCACATGGGCATAGCTTTACCATATATAACGTTGCTTTCATATTCTTGAAGCGACGTTCTGTTGTGAAGTAGCTTTGAATGTATTGGGGTCTCAAGATGACTTGCATACTCCCATGCAGCACCTATATATCTTTCAACTATATTGTATTTCGATAGTATCTCTTTTTCTCTTTCTTTCGCTTTGCGTGTTAAATGGTCCCCTATGCTGAGAAATCTATATTCCTGGAAATCATATTGTTTAAGTCGTTCTTTGTTTTGTTGTTGTATTGTATAGTATTCTTGTATTTGAGTGGGTGATAGATAGCCAGCTGATATTTGTGATCTAACTATTGCATCTGCATCTTTACATTCCTGGGAATAAGGTGCCACGTCTGCTAATATTTTATATCTGTTAAACCAACTATAGGCATTTCCAAGATTCATTGCCTTTCCACTTCTATCAAGTGCGCCTATAGCTTTGTATGCTTCCATCCTTGAGATTTCAGTCCTTTGCACATCATTTGTAAATCTTTTAATATCACTTGCTATTACTTTGCTTGAGGTATGTCCATTTTCTGGGTCTACTTCTATAAGTAGTCCGCTTTTATATCCAGACATTACAAGAAATGCATTTAAAGCACTTTCGCCACCATAATCTTTTGGCATTACTTTTATCGGCGTAATAGTGGACCCCGTGTTTATAATAGCATCAACTGATGCTTTTATATCCAGTCTTGGGTTATACACTATGCTTTCCTCTTTGAGTATATTGCCGAGTTCTTGAGCCTTTGCCCTTATGTTTTTTGCTACCAGTTTTGCTATTTCCATATTCTTATTTCGTGGTGCCATATATTCTGGAAATCCAAGATAATACGCTATTTGTGATTCTTTGTCCTGCTGTAGAATATCAGCCTCTATAGGCATAGATAGATCTACATCATGAACAGTTTCATAACCCCTTCCTGGAAGTCTTGCCTCGCCCATTGGTATGGCAGTATATGGGTCACCATGGAGAAAATCATATATATAACTCATGTTTGGTAACCACGAAGGCATCGCGTTTGTTATAGGATTAAAAACATCCATTTCATTTCTTTTATGTGGTATGAATCGTCGTATTGCTTCACTTAGTCCAAGCATACCACCAAGTGATAGATCCCAGTATTCCCTTTGTAGAGAAGAAATTTCAGACGGATCACTTAACACTGGTGCATCTTCAAAAAAACTCTGTTTTCCTGTCAGAGATCCATATATTGAGTCAGTTAGAAATCCTCTCATGCCCGCGATGTCTTGTATATTGTTCATGGTTTCGCCAAAGGCATACTCAAAGCTGCCTTTATTTATTGCATACTCAAATGGAGCATATTGCATGATTGATGCTTTATCAGCATATATTGGATTTATGGTAGAATAAATATTTTCACTAGATGCGAAACTATCACTAAGTTGTGTTATATCTATATTGTTTTGACTGCTTTTACCACTGTAATAATATGCACTCCAGTCATCATCGTGCATTGTAATTCCACCAAGTAACATATTATTGGCAAAAGGGATAGTTCTTAATGCACTTCCTATTACTGGTATATTTGCGAAAAGCCCGGAAGTTACCGGGTATGGTCTTGAATAATAGTCTTTCATAGCATATATATCAGGTGCAAGCACCCCGGCTGCTTCATATAATAAAGAGCTTTTGAAGTCTGGTGTTTCTTTATAATCAGCGGTCATAAGTGCATACATATGCGGTCTGAAGTATTCTATCTTACCACCACTAAATGATGATTTACCAAGTTCCCACCATCTACCTTTTCTTATTGGAACTTCTTGTTTACCTGTTAATATATCTACAATCTCACGACGAGATTTATCTATATTCCATTGACCAAACATACCAAGCGGTCCACCAGCAAGTAACATACTAATAGAAAGTCCTATCAAACCACCTTTTAGCGAAGTAGTTGTAGAGCCACTCTTTGCACCTAAGTAAAAACCAAAACCTACAGGTGTAACAAATCTTGCAAGACCAGATAGTGGGGATTCAATACTGCCAGGCATTAAATCTTCAAGATATTGCGCTAGATTAGTTAAACCCGTATTATCACCTATACTTGCAGCTGTTAATCTCATACTAGCAATAGCACTAGCACCAAAGGAAAAGAGTCCATTTTGCAATGGTGTTCCTTCGGCATATTCGTCTAATAATCTATCAACTGCGTTTAATCCAGTATACAATCCTATTGCTGGTAATATACGCTTTGTTACAAGATTTTTAACATATATACCAGGGGTTGGATTTCTATAAGGGTCAAGAGCAAGTCCAGGTATAAGAGAAGAAACTTTATTGAACGAGTTTATAAGTGTCATTGTGGCGACATTTCCGGAACTTGTAATACCATGAGCAATACTTACCATTTCATTATTTATGTTGTATCTTCTACGACTTATAATACCATCGCTTGTCTTTGGTATTGCAAATATCTCATCATAGAAACTTGGTGCTTCAACCTTCGGTCTTGGGTCAAAATCATCAGGTAATAATGTTAGTTCTTCAAATATGCTTTTGTATGCGCCGCGTATGTTTTGAAATTCTATACTGTTTGGGTCTGAGAAATGTTTAAGTATTTCTTTTATTTCTATCTTATTAGTTGCTATATTTTCACTATCGAGTATATCTATCCCTCTCTTGCCTATGGAATTTATTATTCTATATTCCATGTTAGACATTAAAGAACCAGCAATAGCCCGGTCTTGTATATATTTTGGTAAAACCCCGGATTTGGATTTTATATATTTTATTAGTTTTTCAACGTTATTTTGTACCTGAGTTATAGTTGGTATTAACTCTATAGTTGGTATTAACTCTTCATTTACCACATCACCAGCATTATATACCTTTCTTTCTATTCCAGATATACCTGTAAATACTTTTAATACGATACTATTATACTCATCGACTTTGTTTACTTCACCAGGAATACGAAACGCACCGATACCTGTTTTCTTTTCGGAAGATATCTGTCGTATCCTCTCACCTACAGTTTCTGTTTTCCCAGATATAGCAAATATTTCTTTAATGTTTCTAACTTGATTTATTTCATCATATATCTGATGTTTTACCAGTGATAGTTCATCAGGTAACCTAAAGAGTAGTTGTTCAAATTTATTGATTTTTGTATATGCCTCTTGCATTGAAAGGTCTTTTGATATAAGGAATTCAGCTGCATTTGTTTCTTCTATACCTATATTTAGTTTTCTAATCTCCTTTATAAATCGTTTATCATTTCCTATACCGCGAGATATATTTGTGACAAAGTTCTCAATGAAGCCGGAGGATTCCTTTTTTAATAACTTAGTTAAAATAGATTGTTCAGTTATAGAACTGGCAATCTGGTTTTGGAATTCTTCGTTTTGTAGATATTCCTGTGAAAATAGAGTGCTGACATATCTTGGGTCCATTTTTTTGCTAAAAACAAAGGAGACTTTGTTTATAACAGATGGCTCAGCGTATCCAATTTGGAATCTATCTCTGATAGTTCTTTTGCCTTCTATATTTGGAGTAATTACCTTACCCACAGGTGTTGGCCCTATATATGGGTGATTTCTGTCTATTTTGTTTATACTGTATCCGAGATGTTTTCTCATAGCCGACGTGGCGGCTGTCTCTTCTCTGGTAAATTTATAAAAGGTCATGAATTCATTGTTATCTAGTTTACCAAGAGTAACCATGAATGGTACCGGGTCTTTTGTTTCGTTTAAATAGTTGCTTATGAGTTGTAGTGACCCACCAGGACCGTGAACTATTATATCTCCATGTTTTACAGGTATTGATCCGTGTCTATAATGTTTTAATAATAAATCCTCAGCTTTATCTATGTTTTCTTTATATTGTGGATATCTTGATGTTATGGTCTCTATTTGGTGTTTATAGAAAGCATCATATAATTCAGACGTTTCTCTTTCGTTTAACCGTGGATCACCGATCATGGTTTTTATTAAATTTTTAACATCGTTTTCCTTGTTTAAATATGTTTTCCCTATGAATACAGAGCCACTATGTGATTTTGTAAAAGATATACTCAGAGCATTTTCACTATGGAAATACTGAATCATATCCTTTTGTCCGAATAAACTTACAAAGAATTTAGGTATAGGTTTTTGAAAGTTTTCTATAAGTCTATCTCTGAAGAATGATAGGTTCATTCTTCCGAAGTTCACATCAGTATCGCCAACTCTATAGTGTCCGTAATTAATAGGTAATCCGTATTCCCTGTCTATTATCTTTCTTGTTTTATATCTTGGTTCGTTTAATTCCTTTGCAATATTATTCATTAATTTCTGGAATTGAGTTTCTTTACGCATTTCTCTGCCATAGTTTTTCAGCAGCAGATCCTTTATATTTTGTTTATGTGTATCTATAATTAGTTTATAGTCATCTCTTTCTTTATAATCCGGCATATTGGTTTCGTAGTATTTCTCAACCTGCTCATATAAACTTCTAAGTTCTTTTTGTCTTTTGGTAAAAAGGTTATCTTCAAATGCCAGAGATTCTAGTTCGTTTTTATAAATGTTTCGTGCTTCTTTTAGATATGCACCACTACTTCCAAAACTAATGAGTGACCCTATACCGTACAGGTTAAACATACGTTTGGCGGTTCTGGCTGAGGATATTGTCTTATCCATTACCATAGACATAGCACTTGCGCCAGCCGCTATTCCTTTAACAACACGATCAGGATCGTGTTTTTGTAATGTTCTCACCAGCATCTTCTGAGCAGCTTTGCCTATGTTAATACGGCTAATAGCATAACCGCTGGCCATTGAAACAGCCATAGGTAGACCAAGATAATAACTTGTAAAAGACTGAGTTGCCGTTTTCTCTTCTGGGGTAACCGCTTTATATTTTTCCATTCTATAAAAGAGATAGTTTGCTGGAAGAAATGTTAACTCATTTTTTACAACCTCTTTTGTTGTACCAAGCACTTTTCTCATATATGGAGAACTATTAGCCTCAATACGACTTTTACCATAGTCGATTGTTTTTCGGATAAATCTCTGAGCGGTGTCTATATTGTCTTCATGGAGAATACCAAGAACGACTTGTTTTGCAGTATCATTGATGAATTCACTTCTTGCTACGGTTTCATATGTTGATTTTACAATTCTGCGAAAGTTGGAAGATAATAAGCGCGCGGCAGATCTTGTTACTCTACCAGTGGCAGCATAAGCTGCCATATTTATAGCTGTTTGTATAATAGACCCTAACAATTTTCATAACCTTTTTCGTCTTGTGCGAAATCTATTTTAACAACTCTGTTATTATTTTGTTTAAGTGTCTGATTTAATGCTATCTTTGCATTTTCCAGTATTATAGATAAATCATCCGTAGGATCAAAAACATAAGTGTTATCGTCTACTTTCTGAATCTTTTCACCTGTTTTAACATGTTGTGGTTTTTGAGCATCCTGATGAGCTCTGTTATTATTTGTTACCTGAGTATGTCTTACTGTTTTACGTTTCCAATCATTATATCTTTGATCCTCATCTACGATATTTAGTGGAATATCATAATTTATGGAATCATTGATTCGTTCTTGAATATTTATATTTTTGATTCTCTCAAGTAGTGCTATATAATATAATCTTGTGTTTATATCAGAGTTTATAATTTTTTCGTATTCTTCCAGATTTAGATGTATATACAAAAAACTATCATAGAGCCCATGAACTGTTTGAAAATAGCTCTGATAGTTTTTGTATAATGGGTGATTATATTCAGCTGTATCAAATTCTGATTTTTCTACAATTTTGTTGGCTACGGTTAATAATAGGTGTTCGTCTTCATGTAGAACAATATAGTCTATTGCTTCCTCTTTATAGTTACCATCATCAAGTGTTGTAAATATCTTAGTAATATACTTTTTACATATAAACCTGATATTGGATATTTCCAACTTGTTGTTGTTATTTATATAATAAGACCAATCTCTGTAACACATAGGTTTAAAGTATATATAATATACTTTACCTTTTGTATTTTGTATCTTTAAACCGTAGTCATTCATATATATCTTATACCTCTTCTATCGTAAAGTGTTGATACCCCGATACTTCTGATATTGCATCTATTAAGATTATGGCTGTACCAAAAGGTAATTCCTCTGTTTCCAGTTTTTCTTTAAAATCATAGGGGTATAATACACATCGTTTTAGAATCTCAAAGTTCATAAAATCTGTTGTTTTATCCATAATCTTTGTTTCTATTTCTTCTTTTTCTTTTTGTGGTTTGTTATTGATTTCTTCTTTACCACCATACTCTGCTATAAGTTTTTCAGTAAACTCAATAGCAAGCGATGCAACTTCGCGTGTTTCTCTTATAGTATGTTGTTTATATACTATGACTCCGAAATAAGGAATATCACTATAAAATAGTTTTATTCCTTTATATTTGCTTTGCACTTCTTTCATAATACGTTCGATTTCCTCAACCGGTGTTGTAGTATGGCGAGCATATATATCGATATTCGGAAACTTCTCTTTTATGATTTCTATCACTTCACCTATGTTGTTTTCTACTATACTTGATAGTTCTTCAATACTTATGTTTTCGTTCATAATTACCTCTTAATATTATTAGTTTTCATCTTCTATTATAACCCATACATTTGTAATATTGCAACTTACCTTAAATTTATCCATGTTTTGCTCTACATAAGTCTTAACCATATCAGCTGCTCTTTTACTATTTGTTGTGTTAAAGATATTGTTTATATTACTGTTTGCACCAACTATACCAACATAATTATTCTTTAAGTGTTTTAACATTTCACCATAGATATATTTGTGCTTTTCATTAGTTGAGATATTATCTATAGCCGGAAAGTAAAATGAATGTTCAGGTATAACAATAGAAGGATTGCTACCAAAGGTAATGTCTAATTCTATGTCGTCTGTTTCTGTTTTATGTGTAAGTCTTTTAGCATCATTTTCAGTAAATGATAGTTTGGTTATTGAAAGTAACGATTCTGTAAATCTCCCCTTTTTAGTACTATCTATTTTCATGAATAAGCCGCCGAAGCCATAAACATTGAATAACTTAAATGCTTTTCCAGTGGTCGATGGAGTTTGCGAGCTAATTGATAATTTTACTACTTTGGATGTTTTTGCAGGTCTGTATTCCAGTGTATTTGTTTCTGTATTAAAGGTTGCGTCACAACTAATTAGTTTCTCTACAAGTTTACAAAGTATAAGATATGAAGTAAATACGCCACGTCTTTTAGATAGATAGAGATTATAGTTTCTGGCCTGAGGTGTATTTTGTTTTGTATTTACAGCATCAAATGTTTTCCAGTAGTTATCACCAATTATTTCACTATCGATATCCCCAAGAGTATCTGTAAACAATGCCTTCTGGAATACTGCACCAGTAAATCCACTTCTATGATACATCAGTGAGTTGTTTACGATCGTTACTGTAATCGTTGAATCACTATTAGCCACTATAGTAGAGAGCATATTAGAATCGGTTAAAGATGTAAATATTTTATCAGCAATAATATCAGCACCAAGTATTGCTTCTTTATATTCATCAGTGGTTTTAAAATTTACAGACGATGTCGGTACACTGAGAGTATTAAAGCTCAAGGAGTCATCTATAGATTGAATATCTATTGGATAGTTAGTTTTATATAAAGCTGCGAAGTCTGCAGGAAATTCACTAATAAAAAACCCAGTTGTAACAAAAGGGAATATATATCCCGCATCTATTTTACCACGTAATAATATTTCAGGTATTGGTCGTAATTGTATTTTATGGTTATTTATCTCTTTGACTATAATATCTTTGGTAAAGCTTTTTTGTTCTAAACTTGTTCCAGTATCCTTGAACTGGATACAATTATCCCCGGAGGCATAAATATGGTCAGTAGATGATATATCACCTAATTCCTGAAAATCAGCTACAAGTATCGATTTGTCAGATTCCGATAGTTGACTAAATACAGTTGGATTTTCCCATGGTTTTATATTTGATGTCGGCACAGAATCATATGTGTTTTTATAATATCCGTTGCCGGTCATCAAAACCGTGACGGCTTCGCTGTTTTGAGGTATACCAGCCAGATTAATAGTAACATCATAGTAATATACATTTTCATCAAATAATCTCTGTATTTTATTTAGATATATATCACCACATGTTGCTATATTTATATCGTTACTTAATATTGGATATACTGGTTTATTGTTGTTATAGAAACAAAAGAAATGTAGAGGACTTTTAGCCACCATTGTATTATCAAGTATCATTGGTGCATAGCCCTTAAGCATTGACATTAGTTTACTATATAATTCATCTATCATGCTTTGTAATAGACTTATAAAGCTACAATATAATAGGTATACCTTTCTTGTATTATAAAACCAGAGTCCATACCCTATAATATCATTGTGTATATTTAATAGTACATGTTCATCACTATCCAATACATAGAGTTGATGAAAATCCTCAGTTTGTTTATAAAACATTGCAAATAACTCTTTGCATTTCTCAATGGATGGTTGTATTGTTTCCCTGTTTACTATAGGCACAAGTGATTGTATTCTAAGGATATTTCTACTTATACTATCGTTTGTGGATATTAATTGTTTTAAATTATACAGTTTTGAATTTTTGTTTATATTGAAAATATCACTAAGCTGGTTGAGTATCTCTGTATATGTGTGTCCATAGTATCTTATAATATTTGTAGGATCTATATGGAATTTAGATCCATCTATAAATCCATCACCTATTGCATTTATAACAGAACATGGTTGATTTAATTCGGTTACAAGTGTGTATTCTTGTGTATCTATTGTAACTGTCTCTTTGCTTACAACCTTTAGTATTGTATCATCTATAAAATTTTCAATACTGTAGGTTAAGTCACTTATTGCATCCAATAATTCAGGGATATTATATAGTCCAAGATTTAATGTAGATGATTTAAATAATTCATTTTTCGATATATAGCCAGTTTCATCTATTGATACAGTTACAGGTTGGTTTACACTTGTTGTGTTTGTCTGGTCTCCAATACTGAATCCATGATCTATACCGCATGTAACTGGTGCACTCTGTTGTGGTTTCCTTATAAACTCAGGAACATAATCATATATAATTGGATGCAGAAGATTCTGGGCAAAGGTATAGCTTGCATTTATATATTTTATTTTATCAATTCTCATTAATACAGATGTTATGATTTTGACTCTCTGATTTTCGCTATTAAGTATTCTGTTATATTCAGCCAGCGCGATATTGTAAGCATCAGTATCTGAGTAGTTTTTTATATTTGGCTTTTCAGGAATTGCCTCATATACGGGGTATGATGGAAGTTCTATGCTATATGTGTTTATAATATCGTTGCTGGATGCGGTTATATATGGATATATCCTGCAACCCTTCATTAAAAACCCATTGGCAACCTGGAATCCTGATTGATATAGTCTATAACTACCAAGTTGCTGCATTTTCTTTACATCATTATCGTTACTTGGAAACGGTGAAGGTGCATTGCTTCTCAATCTTGTAATATAGGACCGGAGTTCGTTGCCGAATGTATAGGTGCCATATATTAAATGGTAAAACCCTTCAGATGCTATATCTTTTGTCTGGTTATATTCAAGATTTAGAAATTCGCTGCTTGTTATATATCCGTTATCTGTCGCCGGGAGTATATATTCCATTCCAAAAGGTATGACTAATTCAAAATCGTTATCCAGAAACACCTCACCGTTTGAGAATATTGGAGGGATCTGGGTGATAAGATTTGTAGAAACAACTGTAAGCTCACTACTATTCTCAGCTGTTTTTCTTTTAATTGAAGTTATGTTGTCTATATAATTCATATAAGTATATAAATCACCACCGCTACCGCTTAGTGCTTTATACTCATCTTCTGTTATGTTAAGCTCTATTAGATCATTTATTGTATATGATTCACAGAGATACCCCGTAATAGGTGAGCCGTATATCTTTATTCTACCGTTGTGTTCTATTTGCGGCGGGCTATCACAACCAGTAATCTTAAGATTAGATAATATAAACTTACTTACATCTTTTGAATAGTAAAGTCTTCTGTCGCCGTATTCAGGTCTTATTAATACAAATGGTTTTGCAAATATATTTGCTATATCTACATCACTTATACCACCGGCAACATCACTGTAATATTGGTCACTTTTAACAAAAGGAAAGAATATATCTGGGTATTCATATCTTGTTTTGTTAGTTGCAGAGTATTGTTTATGTTCAAGTTTTTTAGGAAACGCCCAACGTGTTTCTGGATTTGTTATAGATATAACTTCGTTATTTTCATCAAGTTCATAATCAATAAGATTATTCGTAACAGTGAAGTATCTCATTACCATCGTAAGTATGGCTTTTTCTAACTTGCTGTTTGTGGTATTTATTAGTGACCTGGTAATGTTGAAGTTATTTATATAAATATCGTATGCTGTGTTTTCTTGTAATTTGTTATTTGTTTTTATGTTGTTTTGTTCAGTTTCTATATATTCCTTATAAGGAGATTTAGGTATTATTCTAACTGGAACAAAAGTTGATAAATTGCTTGAAAGTTGACTACCGCCGGAACACGTCTGTTTAACAGAAAAAGAGGTTATAAACATTGAGGCATCTATACCATCAAGCGGGACCATGTAGTCTTTATATATTAATCGCCCTTGAACATCTTTCTCTCTATCTATGTTTACAATAAAGCCAGGATTGGTTTTTATGTCTGTAACACGTTCATCGTAGCTTTTACATATCTGAGCAAGTATTCCACTTCCAAGGTTTGGAATACATACAAAAAAGGTTATATCACTCATGTTAGATGAACATGTGAATATATTAAATCCATTTACTGTATTATCTATAGCTGCTGTGTTGTTTGTTCTACTCAATTGTTTCATAACCTCCAATAACAAAGTTACTATCGTTTGTGGTTGTGCTTGAATTACCATTTGTCAGTTTTTCATAACCATCAGGGGTAAGTCCCCATGATACTATATTAGTTGGTGGAATTATATTATAGTAATCTATGGTTATTTTGTGATATTTATCTATGTGTTTTATATCGTCACTAATCGTTATGTCTCTCTTGGTTGTATATTCCTGTAGCTTGTTTAATATCATTGTTTCTAAATCGCTTAAGAACTGGTTCTCAATATCGTTTGCTAGGTTATTCCTGTCTTTTTGTAATGTTTTGTTTTCTACGCCATCATTTAAGAACAGTTTTCTTGCAGCATTCAGGATATTATTTGCGTCATTGTCTTGGCTATTTGTTCCAGTTATATTGTTTTTTTCTGAAAGACCAAGTTTTGATACCAGAGAGTCTTCTAATTTTATATTTTTTGCAAGAATAGAAACCATTTCTGATACGTTTATATCTATAGAGTAGCCATCGACAAATGCAGCTATATATTCCATGTTTCTTTTAATTGGCATTGCATATTTACTGGTTACGCCGAATATATTAGTTATAACGTTCCAAATATTTTTTAATTTGTTTTTAATCATTGTTATTATACTTTCATTTGGATTATATATATCAAAGAGTGACTCAATATGATACAAGACATCGCATCTTATTATGTTATAAAACTCACAATATTTACCAGAAGGCATTGTTATATCCGTTATAATAGATACCTCATCTGTTGATTGATTGTTTTGGCTGTTATTTGCTTTACTGTTGCTTTCTTTTATACTATCTTCTTTACTATTGCTTGATGCTTCTTTTTCTTTTCTATAAGTTGGTATAACAGCCATAACCCAGAAAACGTATAACTGTTTTTGCTCAGGTAGGTCTTCTCTAGGATTTACGAAATATACACCATTTAGCTCTATATTTTCTTTTACGTTATAAAGACCTTTGACGTTACTGAATGTCCAATCGTATTGAAATTCATATTTACAACTATCATCGCTTTTGTTTCGTTTTTGTAAGAAGTATGCTAAATTATCCGCAGCGCTCTTGCCGTTTAGTTTACCAAGAATTCCATCTACCGTTGTTGCATGAGGTATAGCATCATCACTTTGTTTCTCAAAAATAAATGGTATAAATATAAAGGATTTATGGAAATCAGCAGCAAGTGCGGTTGACTTATTACTCAAGCTATATTCAAAGAAATGCGGCTGGTAAAGATTGAAATTACTTAGATCTTCGTTTATGGTTGTTCCCTGTGGTATGCGGTCCTGGACCGATATGGATTCACAGAATACATCAATAATCGATTCTTGATATATAGAAGTTTTCGGTATAGAGCTGTTGTTATTTAGTTTTATTATTTTAGGACCGTTATCTGTAAATTCCCACTCAATGGTGTTATTGTGATTTTTATTTATTATTGGTTGCTTGGCTCTGGCGTTTGTAGGCCCGCTTGCTTCTTCAATCCCTATCATATCAATAAATACTGGTATACCTATAGTCAGAGTTGTGCTATTACCATTATATGTAGCATCTATATTGTTTATATATGTAAAACTATATAAAGGCATTGCAAGCTCTGTTATATATTTCTCACTCCCTGCTTCATCATATACTTTTGAGTTTCGTATACCCGTCAGGCAGCACCACATAGTTGAGTATGTGATATTATCAATATCTGATTCTTTAAATTGATATAGATTAAAGGTTTCAGGTTCAACAATGAAAGGCGGTATCAGAGAGCCTTCATTAAAGTTTCGTCTGGCGTATTGGGGATTAGCAATAGAACCTCCTATTTTATTACTAAGTGGTTCTATTTTTACATTACTTATAGCCTTAAGATGTTTGTGTGTATTTTCTCTGTTTATAGTGATAAAGTTATAATTATTTTTAAAATTGAAGTAAAGTTTTCCCTTTATGTTGGTTTTTTCAGCTATATTGTTGTTATTGATTTTAGAACTACTTATATTGTCTTCTACCTTTTCTCCGTTTTTGTAAATATATAGTTCTTTCTTTGAAGTAATTTTATCTTCTTTTGGGTCTGCTATGTAAAAGCTATATACAAGTTCATTGAATGATGCACCCTGTCCATAAAATCTTGTCGATGGGTGTAGTATACCACCAAGACCGATTTTTGTTGTATTTTGCAATAGCGATGTTCGTATATCTGTTTTATATATATTTATCTCCGGAGGTGTCTCTATTATGCTTGTTATTATAGAGTCTATAATTTCTTTGATAGCGTCATAGAAATCACTCTTTAATATTGTATAACTGTTTGTTTTCTTAGGTGCTGGTATTGTTAAAGGCTTGGTGCCTCTTGCTATAAAGTTATATACCTCTACCAATACATCGTCTTGATTTACCACCTGATTGGCAGAACCAACAATCTGAACGTCTTCATATATAGTTATAGCAGCTGTGTCATCGTATAAGTTCCCGCGAACCACAGTAAGTTCAAAATTATCAGGATCAAGACTGTTATTGTTTTTTGAGATTAATTCTACTTCAGTATATATTCTTTGTGCTATATTTTCAAGAGATTCATCATCTGCAGGTATTTGCATCTTTTTAAAGAGTTCTTGCATATATTCAGACGATGCGATCTTTTGAGTAAATAATAACCTGTTATTTATGATATAGTCTCTTAGTGAACTATCATAGATAGTTTTATTTTTATATTCTGAAATCTTGTTTATCAGGTAATTTGGTTCTGTATCATAAATACTTAAACTACCCTCAACAAGATGTCTTCCTTGAATTACAGTATTAAACTTTATATCGTTATATCCATATATTGGTTTCTTGCTTACACTTGAGTTTGTATTTACAAATACACCCTCTTCTATCCATATAGGTCCTATAAATATAAAACAGTTAGCCCCGGATTTATAGCCACGATTATATACATCATAACTACGTATATCGTAGTTTTCATTTTTATCAGATGATGAGTTTGTATTTATAAATGGGTTATTATCTATAGCCACTTCATTCTCCTATTTGTTCATGTTTCTATTATATCATATCTCATTATTCCTTCGCCATATTTGTCTTTGTAATTCATGATATAATAGCATCATCTGGTATATTAAAACGAAAGGAGTTGTTGAATAATGTCAACGCAGAAGGTAGACGATACAGTTAAACAAGAAGCCCTGAATACCACGATTTTGAATATTGAGAAACAGTTCGGTAAGGGCTCTATTATGCGTCTTGGTGATAATATATCCACCGATACAATATCAGCCATATCCACTGGCTCTCTGGAACTGGATATAGCTTTAGGTGTAGGAGGCGTTCCAAGGGGTAGAATAGTAGAAATATATGGACCTGAGTCATCAGGTAAAACTACATTGACTCTGCATATAATAGCAGAGGCTCAAAAACAAGGGGGAGTTGCGGCATTCATAGATGCAGAACACGCCCTTGATCCACAATATGCCGCCAAGCTTGGGGTTAATATCAATGATTTGCTTGTATCTCAACCTGATACTGGTGAGGAGGCTCTGGAGATATGTGAATCTCTGGTGCGATCTGGAGCTATTGATGTAATAGTAATAGACTCAGTTGCAGCACTTGTGCCAAAGGCAGAGATTGATGGAGATATGGGCGATGCTCACATGGGATTGCAGGCACGTCTTATGAGTCAGGCTCTCCGTAAGCTTACTGCTATTATTGCAAAGTCAAATACCTGTGTGATTTTTATAAATCAGATAAGAATGAAGATAGGGGTTATGTTTGGCTCACCTGAGACTACCACAGGTGGAAACGCACTGAAGTTCTATTCTTCTGTGAGGCTAGATGTTAGAAGAATTGACACTATAAAAGAAGGAGATGAGGCTATAGGAAATAGAGTGAGAGTAAAAGTTGTAAAGAACAAAGTAGCCCCTCCTTTTAGACAGGCTGAATTTGATATTATGTATGATAGAGGAATTTCAAGAGAAGGCTCAATACTTGATATAGCCACACGTATGGATTTAATTAAAAAGTCAGGTGCGTGGTATTCTTATAACGATGAACGTATAGCTCAAGGTAGAGCAAATGTTATAAAATATCTTTGTGAGCACCGTGAGATTCTTGAGCATCTTGAGAAAGAAATAAGAAAAGTATTGTTACCATAGTTGCTATTGATGGCTCTGGTGGTAACAACGAATATAGGAGGATTTTATGGCACAACCATATATTGATAGCTTTTGGTGTACCAAGAAAAGGCAGATCCCTTTTAAACTAGATGATACTGTGATAGTATGGGAAACAAGTTACGGTATGACTGTAAAAAACCCATCGATGCTTCCATCCGATGACCTGCGGCAAATGATAGATGACGCCATTGAAAGAGCTTTTGAGAATGATTTGAAATGTTTTACAAATGTAGAGTTTCTTGAGCATGTTTTGTCTATTTCAAGGAAGTTTTCAGGTGATGATAATATAGTGCATATAACGTCAGAACAAATAATAAACGATAATACTATAAAACAGTTAGATGAAAATCAACTTGAACATTTTCAAGATCATCAAGAAAAACAAGAACAAGAAACAACTTCAGAGATCAAAGATGTAAAACCCAAGCCTCTAAATGAGCTTTCGTTATCTGAGCTTATTGAAAGGAATCTGATTTCAGTCGGTATGCCGGTAAAAAAACAACGTTTAAAGGAGAAAAATAAAAATGAGTAATGAGTTTTTTATATCGTTATATTTGTTCTCTGTATCGTCTTTATCTGTCTTACTTGCAAAAGGTGATATATTCGATTACAGTAAACATAAATTTATTGGAAAATTTGAAAACCACACGATACAATATTATTTGACAGTTTTCCTTTTTTGTCCAATGTGTATTGGATTCTGGGTTGGTCTTTTTCACGAACTTAAGTTTGGTATTTATTTGACATATTTTGGCAAATGGGGTCTTATATTATCTGCGGCTACTGTCTCTATAGCAAGTTCCCTGATTGCAAAGGTAATAAATAATGAAAAAGATAATAATTAGTATAGTACTGATATTTATATCAATATCTGTATATGCCAAAGGTTTATTATACGACAACGATGCTTCCAAGAAACCAGCTACTAAATCGAATGGTTCAATGAAGTACTATTTTATGCTTGGGCCAGGGGTATATTATATTTTTACAGATTATCCAGCAAAGGATTCAACATACCCCTCACCTGAAGAATTTAAGAATTATTATGGTGTGGATCCGGGGGTGGATTCAAAGCCCAGAAGAAACTATAGTTCAAGTTGGTCCTTTGGTATGGCATTTGAATATACAGTTGCAAAGGAGACCTTTATCACGGATGAGGTAAGAGTGATGCTTGATATTCTTTATGAAAGGTCTCCTTTATGCTATAATTATTACGATAAAGAAGATAAGAAGACTGTTGAATATTATATGCGGCTACAATATGCAACAATGGATCTGGTGGTTCACGCATATTATAGTAATTACTTCTTCTTAGGTCTTGGTGGCTATATGTCCAATAGGTTATACGCTGAGGCAACGACAAAGGATTACACAACTGGAGACAAGAATCATTATCCATTAACAGCTCATGAACCTCTTGGTGTGTTCTTTGATCTTGGATTTAGAATACCCGGACCATGGAGTGGGACTAATGCCCTGGTGTTTTTCAGGTGTAAAGCGGATATGATAGATATTATAAATGATGACTATGTTGCAAAACATCTCAGGCGCAATAGTTATCATATCTTTGTAAATATACCTATGCAATTGTGGTGGTGATTATGATAGTTGAACAAGTCGAAGAAACTTTCTGGTCAGAAAAACAATCAATCAGTTGGCCACAGAGTCAGCTTTGTATGGATTGTACACATTCAGAATATATTATACCCAATCATCAAGGTGTACAACCCGGAGATGTTGCTGTAAGGTGCAAGATAAATTGCACAAAATCAGATGGTGTGAAATGTCCGATGTTTGAGTTAATCGATAATTGATAGATTAGTTGTTGTACCTCCTATATAACTGTATTGTGGCGGGTGGGAAAACTCACCCGCCAAACTTTTTTCACTCCTTTTATGTGCTCTTGACATAGATCCATCCACTATAGTATCTGGTGGAAAAAATATATTGTTGGGGTAGATAATTATGACAGAGATTAGAAATGTATGCGTCTATGGGCTTGAGCAATCAATTAAAAGAAGTGCCTTACCGATGATGTCTTCATTCAGTGATGATAATAATTTAACTGAAAACGATATTGTGCGCGCGCATAAACTTGCCAAAAATATGCCAGGAACAGGTCATAACAACTTTCTTAAAGGGATAATAGTGCAGTTTGATATTAAATATCCAGAGTATCTATCTCCGGAAATGCAACGTTATCATTGGTTTGAGATAGTATCAAGTATGAGTAAAATGCACAGATTAACAAAAATGGATATAGGTAGTTCTGTGAATAAATATGTAGATCCTACAATTATTGAAATACTACGACAGTATGTAAATAATTATAATCAAGATCCATGTTATGAAAACTTTATGAAGGTTTTATCTAATTGCCCACTTGGTCTTGAGAAGTGGATGTCTATTACTACTAATTACTTACAACTTAAGACTATATATTTCCAACGGAAGAATCATAGACTAAAAGAGGATTGGGGTGCAATTATCAACATGATAGAAAACCTCCCTTATAGTAAATTAATAACAGAATATAATTGACATATTATTTTTTATATATTAATAATGATATAAGTATCTTATATGATGGGGTTTGTATATGCGTAAATTTATATTTGTTTATACAATAGTAGCTGTGATTATAAGTTATAGTATTTCTTATTCAGCATGTCTTTTTGGCTTATTTTCATCACCTAATACAAAAGATAAAAAGACAGAGAAGGTAAATAAGGTACAACAAGAGTGTGATGAATTTATGAAGACAGAGGAATTTAAGAAATACGCGGCTGTAAAGTTTGATTACGTAAAGCAATACCCAGAGTATAAGACTTTTGTAGATCAACTAAAAGAGACTTATGGACCTTTATATAAAGAAACAGCATTAAAGATAGAACCTGAACTTTATATACCATTCGATAAAAGGCTGAATCACAATGAGAGAGAATTATTTGAAGACATGCTTTCACAAAAGAAGAAGTATTTTAGTCGTAAAATATTGTTTCTAAACGGGACAGCATCAGAGGCTGATTACCTAACTATCCGCCGCTATGTGTTCACAAGATCACTGTTATATAATCAAGCTCAATTAGCCGAACCTGTATATTTATCAGCATTACCATATTACGTTGATCAATATGATCATGTAGTAAACAAAGTTGAAGAATTTGATGAATACAAGATGCACCCCAATCCAAACTCAAAAGATATTTACTTTATAGAGTGTTCTACGTCACTTGCATCACCACCAGATCAACCACTATATTCACGATTCAAAATAGATTCTTTGACAGATCCAAAGACCGGGAAACACTTAAATAAATATGCAATGAAAAGTGTAGTTGATCCTGATGTTGTCGGATTTTATATAGGCACATATTCAATGAAATTTTATACAGGTTTGGAATATATGCTGCGTAATGCGTTATTTGATGACGATGTGTTTGTTCCACAGGAAGCAAAAAATAAATATAGACATTACTATCCAGATATATACAAAGACTATGATCCAAGGTCCCCGCAATTTTATACATTTGATTTTAAATATAGCTCACCTAGAACTCAATTATACAATACAAGCCCATATGATTGGAATCGTTCAAAACGTGCTGTTGTATATCATGACAGAAAAAATAAGAATATATACTTCTATGATAATGCTCATTCTATTTATTTTAGTATGCTATATCCAAAGCCATTTAGATTCTGGTATGATATTAAACACGATCCAACAATTAAAAAACTTGGCATGCTTGATAATGAACCAATTCATATATTTAATAAAGATAGTATGTTTTTATATGTATATGATTTTGAGACAATACGTAAATATACTAATGATTGGAAATATCATGATAGACTAGCTTATGGTTATCTTAGAGAAGATATAAATACGCCCACAGTGGAAGATGGTTTATTAACAGCAGGACCACTATCAGATAACATAAACGCCAGAGAACTTAAAGCTTTAAGAGCGTATATGTTTATTAAGAATGAGCTGGCTAAACTACGTCTTATTAAGAACTTACATCCAGCCCCACCAGTATGGGATACAAAAATGGGTGATTATGTAGTTCCTGAGGAACCTGTTAATACTAATCGTAAGGTAATATACCCACGTTTAGATGAACTGTCAGATGTTAATAAATATACAATAAATCAGGCTAAAGCTATATTAGAAAGTGAAGTGAAGAAGATGCTTATATATGATTATTGGTCTGGAATATATCAAAGCCTTGATTATTGTAGGGAGATACTGAAAGATTATCTTAAATTTTTTGATGATTATATGAATACAGGTTCCAAGACTAGTTTTTATAAGGCACAGGTTTGCTCAAGAAAATATAATCTTTTAGAGCATTATAGGTCTTTATATACGGTTATGGCTTCTTTACCAGCAAATGAAGCAACAAAGAAACATGACCTTAAAGCTTATAAATCAAATAATGTATTATCTATCGCTACATGGGTAGGTTCAACAGGAGCTGGAAAATTTAAACATATGTGTGATTGGTCTTTTAAGACAAGGTATCCTTATTTTGAAGGTGAGGATCGTATTGGTAAATTAGCGACACCGAATGGAAAATATACATATTATAATCTATATATAAGTACTCCAAAGACATTGGTATATGAATACTTTAGAACTATGTATGGTATTCCATATAAGAATATCAAAGAGGTAGAATATATAGGTAATTGGGTTTATAACTTAAAAATACGCGACCCAAAGGGTATAGCACCTCCACGACGCAGGACTATTAAATCACCAGTGTATATTATTACTGCAACTGCTGATAACGCTGATATAAATATAATTCGTTCAGCAATAAGACATCACTATCTATACGAAGGTAGATGGTTAACCTGGCGTATAGATGCTTATTATTCCCCACGACGCGGTACTACTACCATTACTAATTGGCGCAAAGCATGGCATGAGGTAGCATATAATGAACTATATACTAAAGATGTGGTTAAAGGCAAAGAATATAAATTTGTGTTAATAGTGGACCGTATGTCAGATAGATTTAACGCATCAATTAGTGGCGGAAACACAGTTGCTGAGTTTATATCACCATTGATACCATTTGGAACACCGTATGAGAAAATTTATGAAAGCTTAGTCGCAGATCCAACAATCCCAGAGAGTGACTTCTTTTATAAAACATCACTATCACAACAGGATGATTTTATAGATATTCTTAAAGAAATAGGAAACGGGTCTGAATTTATATATTCTGTTAATGGTGGTGAATTAGCCACAAGAATTCCTATAGCCTTTTCGGTTATCAGTGAAAAACATAAAAAAGGATATTTTAAAGAAAAATTGAAGTTCTCACAAATTACAAACACTGGTGGTCTTTTGAATGCCGGTTATATATCGAAACCAGAGGATATACAATATATTAAGAATACATATGGTTCTATTGGTAAAGCAATGGAAATAGCACTCAAAGGACCTTATACTATTATATCTAAAACAACATTAAAACAAAAAGGACTTTCATATTTTGAAAAACAAGCCGGGCATAAGTTATTTGTTGTAGATGTAACAGGTTCGATGATAGAAGAAAGTGCATGGATTTTTGTAGATATAGATTCACATAAGAAGGAGTTTAATAAGTTAATATCAACTAACTACTTTAATATAGGTGAAGTTGGCGATATTCCAGATATAAATGTTGAGCTGTTTAATGGTCAGTTTCCAAAAGAACTTTCACGACAGGAGAAAGCTTTACATGAAAGTTATAAGAAATATGTAGATAAATATGGCGTTGAAGTTCAACAGGCTATGGAAGCAGATATGGCTAAATATCCTGATTTATCTATTACATTAGCAAGTTATATTTTACATCACGATGGTGCAAAAGTCCCAGTATTTTTACATAGAATGCGTAGAGTATTCATGGAGAAGATTCTATACTATTTAATATTTAAACGCGATAGTGAATTTTCAAAATACTATATGAATAAATATAAAGATGTAAAATTACCTAGTTTCAAAGGTGCAACACTTGGTGATATATGGAAATATTTAGACAATCAACGTATGCCAAGTAGAATAAAAGATGCGCTTCAACACAATCTTTATGCTGTAGAGTCATTTACTCCTACACATGAATTAGAGATGCCTTACTTCTATTGTGAAATATATAGAGGCGATAGCATACATAAAAATAAACATCATTATTTCAGACCAGCGTCTCAACTTGTTGTAGATATGATAGATCTGGCTCAGGAGGGTAAACTATCATACGAATTACCTAAAGAACTAATGACAGACAAGGGTCTATATCGATGGTTTATTAAGAAGTATTTCCCAGCATTCAGTGGAAATCCTAACTTATTTAGATTTTATATTAAGTTCATAAATGAGCTCACAAAAGGTAATCCAGGATTTACGCAGGAGTATTACGAGATTTTTAGTTATAGATTACAATATAATAGTTCTACATATTTTCTACATTTCGGTAGTGATGGTTTGGTGTGTGATACACAACGATGTGCTATGCTTAACATGTCTATACCGGCTCATATTGCATTTAAGTATTCTGATAACCAATATGTAAAACAATATTCATGGGTATGCCAGGATATTTATGAATATACCGGTCAAATGTATGGATTGAGTCAGTCATCATTTAGTAGATTTAGAGCATTGATAAGACTATATGAAGGAAAACCAGAATTAGTAGGAGACGAGCAATATATGCTACCTTCTAGTTTTTATATGGAGAATTGTACAAGAGCATATTTCGACACTTTCGGTGTTGCAACATGTAATACTGATGATTACACCTATAGAGATATTTTAACACTTGATATATCAGAGGTTTATCATCCTGGACTTAGAGATATGAAGCGTAGGCTTGTTCAACCAGATATTAATCCATCTATGATGAATCATAAGAATGAGTATATAAGACTTTGGGATCTATCATTCTCTCCATTAT